>Ga0256826_1002948_pt1 | contig 10284 bp, 8 predicted proteins | sample CV79metaG_FD_185975 | JGI IMG/M metagenome (GOLD analysis project Ga0256826, IMG submission 185975) | Hydrothermal vent microbial communities from East Pacific Rise, Pacific Ocean - CV79 | ecosystem: Environmental > Aquatic > Marine > Hydrothermal vents | place: Pacific Ocean: East Pacific Rise... | reverse complement strand
ATGGTAGTACCTTTTTCTCAAAACCTTCGTCAAGTGCCGAAGCTACCTCTCTCATATATTTATTTCCTTCTCCCAGATACATATCATCGCGAATGCCAATAAAATCTGTTAAAAAAGAAATCATATTAGCGGTTTCTCTAACTGTTTCACCATGTGCTATTTGCGATTTAGTTTCATCCATATCCTGCACTGTTAACCCAAGTAAATTAGCTGCAGATGCATAGGAAAATCTTGTACGTGTGGAGTTATCTCTAAAAATTGAAACTGCCAATCCTGAGTCAAACACCTTTGGTGAAATATTCTCATCGCGCAATTTTTTCAATAAATCTGCTATTTCCAAAATTGCCTTTAAATCATCATCACTCTTTTCCCAAGTTAACAAAAAGTCCTTTTTATGTAAATCTGACTTTAATTGTGCCAGGGCTTCTATATTATCCTCTATCTTTTTCATATTTCTTATTTTAAATATTACCTATTAACAATTGTTTACTTCACTCTATTAAAAATCATGAATTGCGCAAAGTTAATATTTTGTTTTTACCCAAATCCTACCTTTGGTATTTCCTCAAATCCACAAATACATGTTTTTTAACAAAAGAGAAAGAGTACGCATAAGATTGCAGGGTATAAAAAACAACGAAGACATAATCATCGTCAGTCTGGGTAAGGTTTTTTAAGCACTGACAATAATATCGTGTGCATGTATTCTTTACATAAAAAGTTATTTGCAGATTTTAAAGTATTTGCATTCTTACTTACAATTTGTACGATATGCGAAATGTATCAGATAAACTCAAATATCAATTACAAACATTTTATTTTATGGTTAGAAATTGTTGCTGCCATTTAAAGCACTACTATAATTCAGAAATTCAATAATTAATTTATACATTTGCAGAAAAATGTACAATGTATATTAATATGGTTTTTAAACTAATTATCGACCATCGCTGTCGTGTTTTTTTAAACATAGTAACCTGATTACTATTACATAACTATTCCTTACTGGTTAATAGTTTTACTTATCTGATATTTCTAATTGTAGAGTAGTCCTGAATTGTAGTAAATCACAACATAGAAATTGGAAGTGATTAAAATAATTCGTATTTTTTCATTTAAAAAAGATTAAAAGATGATTATCGTCTTGTTTAAAATTGCAATTTTATTATCATTTATTCTATTCTTTTTACATAAGAATATTCAATATTATGTTGAGCTGATTCTACAAACTGCAATTATTCTAATTACCAGTAGCTGGGCAATAAAGGTTTTGATTTCCACAACTAAACTTAGTATTGCTTTTATACCTTTCTTGGGAAAAACCTTAAATATTGAAATAGACCAATTATCAGCTTTCTTTATTTTGGTAATTAATTTCACAAGTTTAACAGGAATAATTTATGCCAAAGGATACCTAAGGTCTTACTTTACTAAAAAAGGTAAAATAGAAATGGCCTGGCATTTTTTCAATTTTTTGTGGCTTCATATTTCAATGCTTTTGGTGGTAATGCTTCGCGATGCTTTGGCATTTCTTGTGATTTGGGAAATAATGTCAATGTCGTCGTTCTTCCTTGTAATATTTGAAAGTGAAAAAACGGAAACTGTAAAAATAGGTATTAAATATCTGATACAAATGCACATAGGTGTTGTGTTTTTAATGGTAGCATTTATCTTAGCTTATGTTCAATCAGGTGCAGAATTTAGTTTCGATGGATTGTCTGTTTATTTTGCATCGCACAATCCGTTTTGGTTATTCATATTATTTTTTATCGGTTTCGGTATCAAAGCCGGCTTTATTCCTTTACACTCATGGTTGCCACACGCACACCCTGCTGCACCATCGCATGTATCGGGCGTAATGAGTGGAGTAATGATAAAGATGGGAATTTACGGTATACTTCGGGTTTTACTGTATATCCATCACGACCTGTTTAATATAGGTATTTTTATTTTGGTTATTTCGTTAGTGTCAGGTGTAATAGGTGTTTCATTAGCAATTGTTCAACACGATGTAAAAAAATTGCTGGCATATCACAGCATCGAAAATATTGGTATTATTGGTATTGGTATTGGACTGGGAACAATTGGATTAGCAGAGAATATTCCAATATTGGCAGTTCTTGGTTTTGGGGGTGGAATATTGCATATTCTTAACCATTCGCTTTTTAAATCGCTGCTGTTTTATACTGCTGGTTCGGTTTACAAACAAACACATACACGTAATATTGAACAGTTGGGCGGACTAATTAAAAAGATGCCAAAAACAGCTTTGTTTTTTCTTCTTGGTGCTTTGGCAATAAGTGGATTACCACCATTTAATGGCTTTATTTCTGAGTTTTTAATTTATTCAGGAATGTTTAAATCGCTTCATTCGGCAGGTTTGTTTACTGATGTAATTATACTTTTTAGTTTTGCCGGTTTAGCAATTATTGGCGGATTAGCTCTGTTTTGTTTTACAAAAGTTTTTAGCATTATTTTTCTTGGTACAGCACGTTCATCAAGGGTAGAACAAGTTACAGAAGTAGATTCATCAATGCTTATTCCCAATTTTATGATTGGTTTTATGATCATCCTGATAGGATTTGTTCCCATATTATTTATGCAGCCATTATCACAAATAATTGCATTGTTTACCATCGATACGAAAGAGATTGCTCTAATTATTCCAACACTTAATAAAATTAGTTTATCGTCGGGGATTTTTATACTTTTTATTGGCATTATTTGGTTACTACGATCCTGGCAACAGAAACAACAAATTATAAAACATAGTGCTACCTGGGGATGTGGTTACACAGGCGCAAACCCTGCTCTACATCAATATACCGCAACATCTTATGCCGATAATTTTGTGCAATTATCATCAAAACTTGTTAATGTTAAAAAGGCTTTTAACGATTTTGACGAAACTGAAATATTCCCACGGAGCAGAGAATTTGAGACTCATTCGAGCGATATTTTTGAAGATAACTTAATTTCAAAGCCAAGTAATATATTATTAAAATTATTTTATAAAATAGCTGTATTTCAAACAGGTAAAATACAACATTATATTTTGTATGCATTCGTATTTTTAACTGTTATATTTTTACTCACTTACTTTAATCTGATTTAAAATGATTAGTTTTTTATTGATTTTAATATCGGCGATATTTTTTGTAGGAGTAATTACAAAAGTAAAAGCTAAAATAGCAGCTCGTAAAATGCCTTCGGTTTTGCAACCTGTTTACGATGTTATACGCCTTTTTAAAAAAGGAGCAATTTACAGCCCTATTACTAGTGTGATTTTTAAAATAGCACCCATAATATATTTCTCTTCGATACTTTTAGCCACGTTTTTTATTCCAATTGGCTCGCAAAAAGCGATTTTGTCATTTGAGGGAGATTTTGTATTTTTTGCTTATTTATTAGGTGTCGGCAAATTTATGATGATTATTGCCGCAATGGATACCGGCAGTGGTTTCGAAGGAATGGGCGCAAACAGAGAAGCACTGTATTCGATGTTAATTGAACCTGCATTTTTTATTCTCGCCGGTTCGGTGGCTTTGTTTTCCAACAATATCTCGTTCAACGATTTATTTTTACATCTGAATTTAGATACTAATCTTTCGTATATCATCGGTATAGCCGCAATTTATGTTTTGGTATATATTGCAATGGTAGAAAATTCGCGAATGCCTGTTGACGATCCCAAAACTCATCTTGAATTAACTATGGTTCATGAAGTTATGGTTTTAGATAACAGCGGTTTCGATTTGGCTCTTATTCATATTGCCACCTGGCTAAAATTTGCTATTTACGGAAGCCTGATTTCAAATTTCATAATTCACAGCGTTTGGACTTGGTATTGGCAAATAATTGCATTTTTTGTAATTCAGTTAATTTTTTCAATAATAGTGGGAGTATTAGAAGCTTTTAGAGCTAGAAATAAAATGGAGAAAAATCCACAATGGATTATTATGCTTTCAGCCATTTCGATAGTGGTATTTTTAACTGCGTTAATAATTACTCAAAAAATAATTCTTAATTAAAATGACATATTTATTTATTATTTTGTATGCTACAACACTAATCTATTTTGCTCTGTCCGAAAGAGTCAAAAAATTTGTTTGGCTTTTATCAATACAAGGCTTTTTGCTTTTTGGGGTAGTGTTTTTTAGTTTACACACAATAGAAATATTTGATTTCCTCTTTATTCTGATTGAAACTATTTTGGTAAAATCACTGATTGTTCCGCTATTTTTAAATAAAGTCAGGAAACATAATCATCTTAAACGCGAACACGAACCATCTGTTCCTGTATTTTATTCAATCATTGTTGTAGTTATCACTCTTATATTGAGTTTTATAATTAGCAGTCATCTAAATAGTAATCAGATTCATACAAAATATTTTACTGTTGCTTTTGCATCCATAATGTTTGGAATATATTTTATCATTATACATAAAAATATTTTTTCACATGTTGTAGGATATCTGATAATTGAAAATGGAATTTTCCTATTATCCTTAGCCGTTGGCAGCGTTATGCCAATGATGGTTAATTTGGCAATTTTACTCGATGTGCTGATGGGAGTGCTTGTCTTAGGCGTGTTTATTAATCATATTGGCGATACTTTTAAAAGTATTGAAATAGACCAATTATCTAAATTAAAAGACTAAGAAAATGATTATCATATTTTTTTTAATAGCCATTATTATTAGTTTAAGTATTTATTTTGTTCAGAATAAAATCGTTACGAAAATTCTTTCATTAATATTCTTAACTACTTTATTGTCAATTACAGGCTTTGCCTTCCTTCATCTTGAAGAAATAAATTCAGTTTATTTTAAATTCGATTACTTAGGTATTCTATTAGCATTTGTGCTTGTAATATTAAGTTTATCTACCTTTTATCATAGTGAATTGTATCTTCAACGGCATTCATTTACAATAAAACAAGAAGCAATTTATTACTCATCTTTAATAATGCTCATCACTACCATGTTGAGTGCATATTTCTCTGAGAATATTGCAGTTATGTGGGTAAGTATTGAGGCAACAACATTATTTGTTTCCATATTGATTTTTCATGAAAGAACGAAAGACAGTTTAGAAGCCGCATGGAAATACTTATTTGTCTCTTCAATTGGTGTGGCATTGGCTTTTATAGGAGTTCTGTTTTTAAGTATTACAGCAAGTTCTAAAGGTATTACTGATTTGAATTTGCATCATTTATTTGAAATATCTAAATCGATGAGCCCAATTTGGCTTAAAATGGCTTTTCTGTTTATTTTAACCGGTTTTAGTGCCAAAATGGGATTGTTCCCTTTACACACCGTAGCTGTTGATGCACATACTGTAGCCCCACCACCCATAAGTGCGTTTATTTCAACTACCTTAATGAATGTTGGTTTTCTGGGTATTTTTAGGATTTTTACAATAATTGCTCAAACCAATGTGATACACTGGGCTCAAAATGTTTTAATTATAGCGGGTCTGCTTTCGGTATTTATGTCTGCTATTCAATTACTTAGAATTAAACATTACAAACGAATGTTTGCTTTTTCTAGTTTGGAACACATGGGAATTGTAGCCTTGGGATTAGGAATTGGCGGTATAGGATATTATGCCGCAATTCTGCATATCATTTTCCATTCATTCGTAAAGGCTGGTTTATTTTACCAAATCGGTCAGGTTCATCAATTTTTTAAATCTTACTGGATAAAAGATGTTACAGGATATTTTAAACTAAATCCCATTGGTGGGCTATCAATAATTCTGGGTTTAATCTCTATTTTAGCTATTCCGCCATCGGGTTTGTTTATTAGCGAATTTTTGATTGTTAAAGCGATGTTTATTCAGCATCACCATTATATTGCGATTTTTGTTTTGATACTATTAACTATCATTATTTTCTCGTTTAGCAAAAATATTTTTCACCTATTATATGGTAGTGATAACAAAGATATTAAAGTAGATTCTATTAAAATAAATCCTTACGAAACCATTTCACAGTTTGTATTATTTGGTTTGGTAATTTATTTAGGAATAAATCCACCGCAAGTTTTTACCGATTTCATTAAGGCTGCAATTACTGTTTTAAACTAAGATATGATGATAGAAACACAAAAAATATCACGTATAAGCAACAATCAATCTATTGATATTGATAATATTATATTACTAGTTTATACTGATTTTTATGATACTGCAATAGATTTATTTTCACATAAAGAAAATCATTGTCTTAGTTATTTTGCTTATCGCGATAATGATAATCTACATTTTATTATGGCTGTTGCCGACGATAAAAACCACGATATTATTCTTTTATCACATTTATTAAAATTAGCAGAAAAGAAAGAATTATTGTCGCTTAGCGAGAAAGTTTTTGCCTTACATATTTTTGAAAGAGAGATACACGAAAATTTTGGTGTCGATTTTATTAATCACCCTTGGTTAAAACCTGTGAGGTATCCACATAATAGAGCTGATAAAAATTTACAAATAAATGATTATCCGTTTTACTCAATAAAAAGCGAAGAATTGCACGAAGTAGGAGTTGGTCCTATTCACGCAGGAATTATTGAGCCGGGGCATTTCAGATTTATTTGCAACGGAGAAAATGTTTTGCATCTTGAAATTCAACTGGGTTGGCAACACAGAGGCATTGAACAACTTTTTTTAGATAATAAACACAACTTAAAACTAAACTTGTTAGCCGAAAATATTGCAGGTGACACAGTTACAGCTCATGCAACCACATTTGTCCAAACCATTGAGGCTCTAGCCAATAAACAAGTTACAGAGCAAATTCAACTAGAACGGGCGTTGGCAATGGAACTGGAAAGAATAGCCATTCATACAGGTGATATTGGTGCTTTATGTGTTGATGCTGCTTATCATTTAGGAGCTAATGTTTTTGGTATTTTGCGGACAGCAATAATTAATTTTACACAACTTTGGTGTGGCAATCGTTTCGGGAAAAGTCTGGTAAGAATAGGAGGAACGTATTTTCCTTTTACCGAAGAACTAAAAACAGAATTGCTTGAAGTTTTGGTGAAATTTGAAACACAGTTTGAAGAGATGGTAGATTTAACCTTTCGTTTGCCAAGTATTCAAAATCGTTTTGATTATGTAGGAACTGTTACACAAAAACAAGTACAACTAATTGGCACAGTTGGCTTGTCGGCTCGTATGTCAAATTCAGAAAGAGATATTAGAGTTTCGCACCCTAATAGTGCTTATCAGAAATTCGCTTATCAGACTATTACGCAAAAAAAAGGCGATGTTTTTGCTCGTTTTCTGTTAAAGAAAAAAGAGATACGAAAGTCTATTGAGTGGATTAGAAACTTAATGGATAATTATACTTTTGATGTTTCAAAAACAGAAAAGCCTGATTATAATTTAAAACTACAAGCCAATAAATTAAGTATTTCTGTTAACGAAGCCTGGCGTGGCGAGGTTTGTCATTGTGCAATAACTAACGAAAAAGGCGAGTTGAAACATTATAAAATTAAAGACCCGTCAATGCACAATTGGAAAGCTCTGGAATTATCGTTAAGAAATGTAGAAATCTCTGATTTTCCTATCAATAATAAGAGTTATAATTTAAGTTATTGCGGACACGACTTATAAAAGTAAAGAATGATAAAAGAAGTTATAATAATAAAACATAACGGCAAACAATATATTCCTGATTTACGAAATGTAAAATTGAAAGCACCATTTCGTGGTAAACCGGAAATATCTAATGTAGATGTTGATGAACAAGCATTGGCAAATATATGCCCTTTGGGTGCAATATCCATAAGTCCGATAAGTCTAGATATGGGTAAATGTGCATTTTGCGGAGAGTGTGCTTTTGCTTTTCCCGATAAGATTAAATTTACGCAAGACTATAAAATATCGTCAAATAAAAGAGATAATTTAATTGTTAAAGAGGGTGAAACAAATAGTATTGTTTTTGATAATAATGCCATCCGAAAAGAAATAGGAACAACTTTCGGAAAGTCCTTAAAACTGCGACAAGTATCTGCCGGAGGCGACAACTCTTGCGAAACAGAATTGGGAGCAGCAGGAAATGCCAATTTCGATATGGGCAGATTTGGGATAGAGTTTACCGCCTCGCCACGACATGCCGATGGAATTGTTGTTACCGGTCCTATCTCTGAAAATATGGCTGAACCATTACAAATTGCCTACGATGCTATTCCCGAACCTAAAATATTTGTTCTTTGTGGTGTAGATGCTATTAGCGGCGGGATTTTTGCCGATAGCAAAGCAATCAATCGTAATATTTTAAAAGAAATAAAAGTAGATTTATATATTCCTGGAAACCCCTCGCATCCACTTACAATTATTAACGGTATCTTGGATTTAACAAGGTAAGCCTCAGCCAATTTTAAGCTTTGTGCGCAGTTTAATAAATAGATAATATGAATTACAAGCGTAAAATAGAAGTATTAAATATTGAATCGGAAAATGACTTGACAGCTTTAATAACTGGAGATTATAATTTCAGTTATTTTTTGTTTTGTAAATCAGGTAATGTCGAAATAGTTATTGATTCAACATTAATTGAAATTAAAACAAATGATGTTGTAAACATAATTAATGGTTCCGACATCGAAATAAAGAATGTATCTTCAGAGGTTAATTTAACAATGGTAGCATATAGTGAAGACATAAAAAATTTACTTGCTTTGCATTCTTTAATAATTTTTTGCCCCATAACAGGTCTGTTAAAATCTGAAATAAACTCAGAAGACTTCTCAGATCTAATGTTTTATGTTAAAAAAATTAGAAAATATACTATTACCAAAATAAACTTTGAAATCACTTTACTTCATTTGATTTTAATAGTAAAAGATCTAAACACTATAAATAATTTGAATAACTCAGTAAGAAGGATAAAAAATGAAATTATACTTACCTTTATAAATTTACTAGATAAAAGTTATAAAACTGATAAATCTATTGAATACTACTGCTCTAAACTAAATATAACAACTAAAACATTATACAGGGCATTTAAAGATGATCTGGGTTTTTCTCCTAAAGAATTTGTTAATTTTAAACTTAACATGGAAGCAAAAAGACTTCTAATCCACTCTAGATTAAGTATAAAAGAAATTTCTAATGAACTCGGGTTTAAATCTCAGTATTATTTTACTAATTTCTTTAAAAAATCTAATAGCATTACCCCAACCCTTTATAAAGAAGAAATGTCCGATTTTTCTATTAAATTGTCCTAAATGTCTATTGTCTAAAATTTCATATAGATATATTTTCGCATCTCAAAATTAAAGTATAAAAATATGAATATGAAAATCCTAGGGGTTATATTACTCTGTATTTCTATGATTACAATTTACGGACAAGAAAATCCAACTAATAAATTAGACAAGAGTTCAAAAATGAAACAAACAGTAATAAATTATTACGAGCAACTGTATAGTTCAAATTACGAAAAGGCAATTTCAGAAAACCTTCCCCATGAATATACTGAACATCAGGAAACTGCAAAATTTACCACAGAAGGATTAAAGGATTTTATAAAAAGAAGATTAAAGAAATATCCGGATTTAAAAGTCACTATTCATAGAATAATTGAGCAAGATAATTTTATATTCTTACACGTTGAGGAAAAAATGACAGAAAAATTAACCTATGTTCATGGTGAATTATTCAGAATGAAAGATTCAAAAATTGTAGAGCATTGGTGTGCCATTCAAAAACATCCTAAAAAACTTAAAAGTGGTAGAAAGATGTATGATGGGCAAGGTGTTGATTATTCAAAAAGTACAGGTCTAAAATATGCTGATTTTACAAAACAATCATACCTAGATGCATTTACTTTGCCTATTCCTGAGGCAGTAGAGGTAATAGATAATACCACGACAGATAGATATTTCCAACACAATCCAAGTGTTGTTGATGGAAAGGAGGCTTTTGAAAATGCTCCAAAATTATTAGGCAAAGTGTCAAAAATTGGATTAAAAACAACACTTGATATCAAAATGACAATTTCTGAAGGAGATTATGTTGTAACATTTGCCTATTTTAGACTTCCTGTAATTTCAGGAAATAGAATCCTATTTGATATTTTTAGAGTAATGGATGATGGCAAAAAAGATGAACATTGGGACATTGGTGAAAAATTCAAAAAGAAAAATATGTCAAAAGTTTTCTAGACATCATCCATTACTAATCTATCTATCGGAAATCTCATAAGCAAAAGCTGCGTAAAATGCTGAGGCTACTACCAAATCATTTATGGCAACCTTTTCATTTGGCGC
>Ga0256826_1002947_pt1 | contig 10285 bp, 10 predicted proteins | sample CV79metaG_FD_185975 | JGI IMG/M metagenome (GOLD analysis project Ga0256826, IMG submission 185975) | Hydrothermal vent microbial communities from East Pacific Rise, Pacific Ocean - CV79 | ecosystem: Environmental > Aquatic > Marine > Hydrothermal vents | place: Pacific Ocean: East Pacific Rise... | reverse complement strand
GTCTGCGAACTTTGCTAAACTAAATATTTTAGCTCAGTCTGGTACTTATGCAATGAGTCAAGCAAATGCTGTTCAACAAAATGTAATGCGTCTACTTCAATAAAAGTAGGTAATTACTTATCTTTAAACCAAAGACTTTTAGTCTTTGGTTTTTTTACTTTCAGCTTGCTCTTCTACCCATTCCATATAAACATTCATTGTTATTAAATAAAGATTTAATATTTTTAATATTTGTTCTAAATAGATTTTTCTAACATTATTAATATGCATTTGCAATTTTTTTATCTCTTTTGTATTTAATATATCAAAAATATAACTTACTATTGTTTGCATATAAAGAGCAAAGAAAGTATTAATATCGTATTTTTCTTCATTATTTAAGTTTAGTAATTCTTTATATATTGCATAAAATTCATTTACGAAGTTTGTGTAACTATATTCAATCTTTAAATCTTTTAGTTTTTTAGTTAAATCAAACAGTCTTTGTGCTTCAGTAATTTGTTTTTTAAAGTTTTTTATATCATCTAAATTCATATTATTTTGAGAAATATTATTTAAAAAATTATGTATATTTTTCATAATCTTATCTTTATGCAATATATCCAAGGTCTGAGTAGAGATGTTTTCTGTTTTAAGGGGTATTGTACCTTCTAAAAATGCACCATTATTTAAGTTATAAACTTTTTGATTATTCTTTAAAAATGTGGCACTAAAATTGTTAAAAGCTTGAACTGATAAATGATACACTGATGTAATAGGAACTTCTGGTAAGAAATTTCCTTTAACATAAAATATGGTATCTACAAGTGAAGTATATTGCTCTTGCTCTTTTTTTTGTTCTAAAATTTCTCTATAGTAAGGGTGCTCCTTAGAGTGATCACTCTTTGTTTGAGGATCTAGTGCTAAATCTAAACCAAGAAGATATATTGATTTTGTTCCTAAAATAAGACTAATAGCATAGGTTGATTCTCCAACACTTGGAGCAGCTGGAATGGAGGCATTCTTTTTGTAGTTTGATCCTGTTTCAAATAAGTAAATATTTTTCTTTGGAAGCAGGTGTATAATTTTTCTGCTTACAACAGATGAAAATAAAAATAGCGTTTGTTTAAAAAAATCTTTTATTTCAATATTATTAAAAAATTCAATATCACTCTCTGTAGCATCCATATGTATGATGACATCTGGTTTTATACCTAAGGTGTGAAGTGTTTTAATTGAAGATAGAACAGCAATAATAATAAACTTATTTTTATTTTTTTTAAGCCAATCAGCATTTTTTTCTAATGATGGACCTGAAGCTATAATCAAAATTGGAGTATTAGCAAAAGGAGATACTTTAGAATAATCATCCACCATATTTAAATATCTATAATTTTCAACAAGATACTCAGGAGTTTTTAGTAACTCTTTTAAATGTTTTGAGTAAGGACGGATATGATATATAGATTTTACAATAGATTGTTGTATTTGTCTTATTTTTGGTGTATCATTTTTTGATAGTAAAGCATACTTTATATAGTGATTATGCGTATATCCTTGAGTAAAAAATTCATTGAATGTAATGAGGTTATTAGTGTCTTCTAATACAGATAAAAAAAGTTGCGTCTTATGAGAAAGAAGTTCATAGTTTGTAGTAAATAAAGAGATTCTAAAAAGTTCTAAATTGTCTTCCATTATGAATAGGAGTGATGCTTTAATCTTTTTTTGTATTTCTGGCATATGTAAACCTAATCCAACACCACAAAAAACAAATTTAAAAATATCCTTCATTGTATCGTTCTTAGAAGTTACTTGTTTATTATAATGTATAAGTTTTGCTGTAGCAAATAGATTGTTGTCAATATCTATATTTCCATTATAAAGATTTACTTCCTCATCACTTAGGTTCCGAATATTATAAAAGCCTTCTATGACACTTTCTGATTTTTTATAATTAACATTTTGAGCCATAACTTTAGCATGTTCAATACTATTTGTATTGTAAAGATATTTATTAGAGCTAATTTCTAAAATATCAAAATAGTTATTTATATATTCTAGAGAGTATCTTTCTTTATATAATCCATCACTGATAGCTTGATTTAGTATGGCAACTTTTTCATATACACTAGGATGATTTTTTTGTAAATAATCTAAGTTTATTTTAAATAATTTGATAACTTCTTGTTCAATTTCTTCCACTTAATACCTTTATAAATATTATGTATTAAACTAGCAACTGTTATTCCACTAGTCACTTGGATAAATTTTTAAGAATTAATTACTTTTAAAGTATCCGTACATTAAAGCTGTTGTCAAATAGTATCTGTTTTATATCATTTGGAGTATATTGAGAAAAATGAAATATATAAGCCGCGGCAATTGCATCGGCACCATTTTTAATAGCTTCTAAAGCATGCTCTGGCTTACCCATACCACCATTTAAAATAATAGGTATTTCAAGTTTATCTTTAAATTTTTTTATAAGTTCTATATCATATCCATTAGTTGAGCCTTCATTATCTACTGATGTTAAAAGTATCTCTCCTGCTCCAGATTTTTGATATTTCAAAGCTAATTCTAAAGGGTCTATATCTAACACTCCTTTAGATTTTGTAAAAACTTTATACTCTGAATCTATACTTTTAACATCAATAGAACATATTATGCACTGCGAGCCAAAAATAGATGAGGCTTCTCTTATAAAATCTAAATCTTGTAATGCTTTTGAATTTATAGCAATCTTATCTGCTCCAGCATTTAAAACTTTATATATATCATCTATAGTATTGATTCCACCACCTATAGTAAGTGGCATAAAACATTCATCTGCTATATCTGTAATAATCTCAGTATTTATCTCTTCGCCATTTAAACTGGCATCTATATCAAGTACAATTAATTCATCTACATTTCTTGCATTATAAATTCTTGCTGTTGATGTAGGATGACCAATAGTACGAAAAGAATCAAAATTTATACTCTTAACTAATTGCCAATCTTTTAAAAGTACGCAAGGGATTATTCTATGTTTTAACATTTAATTATCACTTTTTAAATTAACAAAATTTTCTAATATTTTAAGTCCAAGTGCTTGACTTTTTTCAGGATGAAATTGAAAAGCATATATATTATTTTTATTTATAGATGATATAAAATCAAGTCCATACTCAGTAGTACTTGATACAATATCTTCCTTGGTTTTAAAGTAGTATGAGTGAACAAAATAAAAATCTTTTTCATCTTTTATATTATTAAAAAGTACATTCTCATTTTTAAAATGAATATCATTCCAACCTACATGTGGAACTTTTAATTTTTTATCCAAGTTAGTAAAATCAAATTTAACTACCTCTGCGTCTATCCATCCCAGGCCTGCAGTTTCTCCATTTTCATAACTTTTTTTAGATATTAGTTGCATACCCAAACATATACCTAAAAAAGGTTTTTTATTCTTTATAACTTCATCATTTAAAACATCTATTAGTCCTAGTATTTTTAAATGTTTCATACCATCAGCAAACGAACCAACACCTGGTAATACAATCTTTGAAGCACTTTTTATAGTATCTATATCACTACTTATAATAGCATCACAACCAACTTTTTCAAATGCTTTTTGAACGGAGCGTAAATTACCCATTTTATAATCTATAATAACTATACTATTTAACAATATAATCTTCTTTTCTTACTAATGAACCATCAATATCTCTAATAAATTTACCATTTTCATCTCTTAAAAAAATTCTTTTATTTGTATAGCTATCAATAATTTTATCAAACTCTTGTTGCGTAAATCCTGTATATTCAAGATATTTTTTCACTGCTAATGATGGAAATCTTCCATCATATTTATTCACAAGTCTAACACCCTCTTGCCGTGTAATATATCCAAGACGTATATCTAAACAAGCATTATCTGTAGCTCTGCCAAATCCATACTTAACATATTTTAGATAATCATGTAGATGGTTAGAATAACAATCTAAATTTTCAAAATTTTCATAAGTTGTCTCCACTGGTCTATCTTGCGTATTAAATCCATATGCTTTTGATTTTTTAACAATTTCCCTTAAATCCCATTTAAAATAGTATCCTAAAAATAATCCTGTAACCCCAACTCTATGTATATCTTCATCACTAGAATATGTATATAGTGATAAATCTCTCTTTGTTAATCCATCAACACCAATCATATCTGAGATACGATTTCCAAGTAAACCACCAAATTCTTCTAGCCATTGACGATCAAGAGTATTTCTTGTTTTACTAGCTGCTGGTCCACCATATTCTATTTGAGGGCTTTCTCCCCAAATAATTAAAGGAATATTGAAATTAACTGCAAATTTTGGTACTGTTGTAAAAATTCCTAAATGGTTTTGCCATTCATTATCTCCTGTTCTTATAAAAGCTTCTTTGGCTAATTTTTTATATACTACTGGATTTCTTTTGATATGAATTAAGTCAACACCTAAATTATTTAAATTTTCTAAATTTTTTTTACCTATCATAGTCGGAATAGTTGGTTCAAAACAAATACAAAGTGGGTTTAGTCCAAGCTCTAACACCTTAATAACTTGATATGTAGAATCTTTTCCACCACTAACACCAATAATACAATCATAATCTGAATCTGTTTTATATTTAGCAATAATCTCTAGAAATTCATTTTCTCTTTCTTTCCAATCTATCTCATTATTTTTTGATTTTTGAGAACGACAAGCATCACAAACACCATTTTCATCAAAATGTAAATCAGGTTTCGTTGCTGGCATTACACAATTTGTACATATTTTCATTATTTGTTTTCCCCTGCTATATTTATTGTTAATCTATCACCAAATTTATAGTTTTTATCTGATGGTTTACCTAGAATAGTATTTAAATGTTTAGGATGAAGTCCATAAGCTGGTCTTACACTTCGTATGTTTTTTTTAGTAAAAATTTCACCTTTTTTAATGTCACTTGATACATATAAACTTCTACTAAAAACTCGACTTCTTTTCTTTTTTTCACTCATAGAATAATCAACTTTTCCTAAAAGTTTTTCAGTATCTCGTATGGCTTTTATCATATGTGAAAATTCTTCTTTATTCATAGAAAAGTCAGCATCAGCACCACCAATATTTCTATCTAAAATAAAATGTTTTTCAATAACTTTAGCACCAAGAGTTACGGCTACTATTGGTGCTGTAGAACCTATTGTATGATCTGAAAAACCACTAATTATCCCAAATTTTTCTTTCATATTTGGTATCATTGTTAGATTTGCCTCTTCTAATGGTGCCGGATAAGCACTTGTACATTTTAAAAGTATAACTTGTTGATTTCCAACTTCTTTACATATTTTAACAGCATCTTCAATCTCTTCTAAGGTAGCTATCCCAGTTGAAATTATGATTGGCTTCATTTTTAAAGCAGTGTATCTAATTAATTCATAATCTGTTATCTCAAAAGAAGCTATTTTGTATGCTGATGGGTTAAACTGTTCCAAAAAATCAACAGCACTTTTATCAAATGGTGATGAAAATATATCAATACCTATCTCTCTCGCATAATTAAATAACTCTTCATGCCATTCCCATGGAAGGTAAGCTTCTTTATATAAATCATAAAGTTTTCTATCATCCCAGAGTGTACCACCTTTGATAATAAAATCTTCATTATCACAATCAAGGGTGATTGTATCAGCTGTATAAGTCTGAAGCTTTATTGCATTGGCACCTATCTCTTTAGCAGCTTTTATTGTTTCTTTTGCTATTTCAATTTTACCACCATGATTTGCGCTAAGTTCTGCAATAATAAAAGTTCCATCTTTTTCTAAATTAAAATTACCTATTTTCATTTTTTAACTCCATATAAGTAACTTCTCTGTTATTAATAACTTTTTTCTTCATTTCTAAAAAATCAAACTTTTTATATAGTTTTATGGCTTTTACATTATCATAAAATACTTCAGCATGTAAAGTTTTAATATTTAATTCATTAAAAGCATAATTACAAATAATTTTTAATAAAACTTTACCAATAGCTTTTAATTTTGGGTTTGAATATAACCCAAATTCTGCACTATTAGAATTAATATTTGTAAAATCAATTACACCTAAATAACTATTACCTTTTTTTACTAAAAAATATAATGTATTTGATGATTTTTTTAATGACTCTATAAAAGAAAGATGATCTCTCAACTCTATGTAGGAATTATTATGCATCCATATTCTAATATTATCATCATTTCTCCATAATAGTATCATTTTTTTTTCTTCTGAAGATAACTTAATAAAATTTATAAGTTCAATTCTATCTGCCATTTTTCAACTTTTTTAATAGTTTTATTAGTTCTTTTTTTAATCTAGAAGTTTTAAAAACTTTAATCACTGGAAAATGTTCTTTTTTTAAATAATTATAAATATCTTTTTGATTACTAGCTGTTTTAATAGCTATAAATGGAACTTCTAAAAATTTAATTTCATTTATCGTAACACTAGGTGTAACAATAGCTAAATCACTTTTCTTCATAAGTTTAGCAATTTTATTTGAGTTTACATATATATAAATATTTTTTTTATTTTTTATATATTTTTTTAATTTTTTAAGATTTTTATTTGCAGAAGTAGTTACCAATGTAATATCAATAGATTTAAATTTATTTAGTAATTTTAATATTGATATATTTAAATCACTTGTATCAGCGCCACCCATTGATACAAAAATATTAAAGCGTTTGTTATTTATATATATTTTCTTTTTTTCTTTATAAAATTCATCTCTGAGTAATGTATATCTTTCTCCACACATAATCTTACATGTAGAAGGTACTAAATTTTTATATTTTTTTATATCTGCACCAATATTATGATTTAGCAATATATCGCAATAATGTTTTTCATAAGTATCATCTAGACTTAGAATAATAATATTAGTCTTTTCTTTTATATACTTTTCGAACTTATAATCTATATCGTAATTATCAAAAATTATCATATCAATGTTAAGGTTAAGGATAATTTTTTTTAACTCTTTTTTTGAATTTGATTTAAGTATTTTTACTATGTATCCAGCTTTTATAATTTTATTATTTATATTGCCTTGTAATTCTTGTGTAGCAAAAGTTATATTAGCATCTTTATATTGTGAAGCAAGTACTAAGTCACGCATGATATGTCCCGTACCAATTGTTGAAGAAGAGTCTGCTCTAAATAATATATTTTTCATATTTTATTACTTTTTTTTAGAACTTCATACATTAGTTCTGCTTGTGTCCAGTCCTCTAATGTATCTATGTCCTGAACTAAATATCTGGGAAGAATAATAGCAATACTATCTCGAGAAAATAAATTTTTCTCAGATTTCATGGTTTCTTTTTTCCAGTAAAATTGTCCAGCATCTTGATATGCCATCTCAAGATCTTGACTTCTAGTTTCATAATATTGTGGATAAAACATCTCACATCTACCATCATTATTTACTTTAAATGTTCTTTGAATTGGAAATGGCATTGTTGTAGTACTAAAGCTGTTAATAGCATCACTATTTTTAAGTTTATCGAGACCTTGTTTTAAATACTTTACTTGTAGAAAAGGTGCTGTTGCATAAATGGTGCAAATAAAGTCATATTTTTTATCATATTCTTTTAAATAATTAATAGCATGCTCAATTACATCATTTGTAGTTGTGAAGTCATCTGAGAGTTCTTTGGGTCTTATAAAAGGAACAATAGCACCATAATCTCTAGCTATTTTAGCTATTTCTTCATCATCAGTTGAGACTATTACTTTCTCAAAAAGTTCTGATTTTAGTGCGGTTTCAATAGAATATGCAATAAGTGGTTTACCAAAAAAAGATTTAATATTTTTTTTTGCTATTCGTTTACTTCCACCTCTAGCTGGTATGATAGCTACTGCATTTTTCATTACAGTATGCATCTTCTATGAGAATATTTTTTAATTACATCCAAAAATGTATCTGCAACATACTTGGCATCTTTCATATCCATTGTTTGATTACAAGGTATAGATATCTCAGAACGATAAAAATCATTGGATACAGGTAAAGATATAGCTCCAAATTTTTCTTTATAAAAACTATTTTGGTAAATTGGCTTGTAGTGAACTTGTACACCTAAGTTTCTTTCTTGTAATTCTTTAAATATTTCCTCTTTTACACAGTGAAGTTCTGGATTTAATATAATAGGATAAAGATGTCTAGAACTAATCGTATTTATTTTTAGTTTTTGAGTTAGGAACATTTTTTCATTTTGAAATCTATTATCAAAGTAATTAGAAATCTCATTACGTTTTTTTATAAACTTATCTAGTTTTTTTAGTTGTGAAGAGCCAAGTGCAGCAGCTACCTCTGTCATACGAAGATTATAACCCATACTAACCATATCAGAGTTCCAATTTTCTTTTTTAACTATTCCATGTGAACGAAAAAGTTTTAGTTTTTTTGCATACTCTTCATTGTCAGTTAAGATAGCTCCACCTTCACTAGTTGTTATTGGTTTAATAGCATGAAAACTAAATATAGTCATATCAGAAAATGAGCCAATTTTATGATTATTTATAGAAGATCCTAATGCATGTGAAGAATCCTGAATAAGTAAAAGCTTGTATTTTTGAGCTATTTTTTTAATAAATTCTATCTCTACTGGTTTACCGGCAAAATCAACAACAACAATAGCTTTAGTTTTTAAATTTATTAGTTTTTCAATCTGTTTTTCATCTATATTTCCATCTAGTTTAACATCGCACCATATAGGTTTTGCTCCTAATGTAACAAACATATTTGAAGTAGCTACAAAACTTATTGGGCTTGTTATAATCTCATCATCTTTTTGTATATTAGATATATTATAGGCAGCACTAAGTGCAGATGTAGCAGAATTAAAAGCAATCGCATATTTAGCATTAGTATATTTACATAAGTCATCTTCAAACTTTTCAACTTTTGGACCTTGAGCAAGAAAACTACTCTGTAAAACTTCAACAACTGCTTGTATATCATCTTCTTCAATCAATTGAGTTGAATAGCTAAGCATTTACATGCATTCCTTCAGTAAGGGCTAACTTGTTAAGTAGCTCTTTATGAGTAAGCCAAATAGTATTATCTTTAGAGTTGTATTCAAATCCTTGTTTAACTGCTTTACCTATTTCATTTAGTCTGTTTTTTGTAAAATTAATAGGACTAGAAAAGGTAATACTTGGTTTAATAACAAAATGATCATCAAACTCTAAGGTTAAGTGGCTGTCATCAAGTGGACACATAACTTCATGAAGTTTTTCACCTGGACGAATACCTATAATATTTTGAGGTAAGTTAGGGGCTATCGCTGTTGCTAAGTCAGTCATCTTCATAGATGCTATCTTAGGTACAAATATCTCTCCACCTTGCATCCTAGCAAAGTTTTTAAGAACAAACTCAACACCCTCTTGCAGTGTTATCCAAAATCGAGTCATATTTGGTTCAGTTATTGGTAATGATGTCGCACCTTCTGCTATAAGTTTTTTAAAGTATGGTATTACAGAACCACGAGAACCAAGAACATTACCATATCTAACTACTGAAAATTTTATTTCATGGTTACCTGTTAGATTATTTGCAGCAACAAAAAGCTTATCCGATACAAGTTTAGAAGCCCCATATAAGTTAGCTGGAGATGCAGCTTTATCTGTAGAAAGGGCTATTGTATGAGTAACATTACTTGCTATACAAGCATCTATAACATTTTGCGCACCCATGACATTTGTTTTTATACATTCCATTGGATTATATTCTGCAATTGGTACATGCTTTAAAGCAGCTGCATGAACTACGATATTAACACCATTCATAGCTTTTTGTAAACGAGGTAAGTCTCTAATATCACCTATAAAGTAACGCATACATTCATTATTATACTCTTGTGCCATTTCAAATTGTTTTAATTCATCTCTTGAGTATATTATAATTTTATTAGGTGTATAATTTTTTAAAATTGTTTTTACAAATTGCTTACCAAAGCTACCAGTTCCACCTGTTATAAGTATATTTTTATTATTTAGCATAAGGAATCCCAATTTTGATTATAGTAAATTATATAGCAATAATGGTTCCATAAGTATGTCAATTAGTTACTAACATACTGAGCTTTAATCATAGACTCCAGAGAAGCAAACTCAGCATTTGCTCTGTTGATGATTGCATCATAAGCTGTAAACTTTTTAGTTAAAATTTCATATCTACTATCTAATGATGCTTTTTGTCTATCGTATTGATCAGTAACACTTGTTTGCTCAAATTTTAATTGATCAGAAAAACT
>Ga0256826_1002946_pt1 | contig 10287 bp, 5 predicted proteins | sample CV79metaG_FD_185975 | JGI IMG/M metagenome (GOLD analysis project Ga0256826, IMG submission 185975) | Hydrothermal vent microbial communities from East Pacific Rise, Pacific Ocean - CV79 | ecosystem: Environmental > Aquatic > Marine > Hydrothermal vents | place: Pacific Ocean: East Pacific Rise... | reverse complement strand
CTGTATCATTATGGTTACCACTATTTATATTACCATTATTATTTCCAATATTTATAGTATCTTCGCCATTCCCACTCTCTATAGTTGCATTATTAGTATTTGAAACATTTACAGTATCACTACCGTTACCACTATTTACATAAGAGTTATTATCACCTGACATATTAATAGTATCATTACCGTTTCCACTATTAATAGCTGGATTCTCTCCATCTAGTGTTGATGCTCCACCATTTTGATTATTTGCAATATTTACAGTATCATCACCACTTCCAGTAATTACATTAGCATTGCTGTCATTACCAATATTTACCTCATCATCACCTCTATTTGTTGCTACTTTTGCATTTTGATTATTACCAATATTTATAGTATCATCAGTAGAACCAGTGTTTACATCAAAATTACTATCATCACTATTTCTTAATTCAACTCCATCATTATTAGAATTATTTGAAACATTAATTACATCATCGCCATTTCCAGTATTAATAATACCATTTTGACTTCCATCAACATTTACAGTATCACTACCATTTCCAGTATTTACTGTTCCATTTTGGTCACCACCAATATTAACAGTATCATCACCATTTTCAGTAATTACGCCACCCTCTGGTGTACTCTCTACTGTATCATCTTGAGTATCACCATCTACAATAGGTGTATCAACATTTACATTCACATTAAAAGTTGTTGTATCTCCATCAACATCAGAAGCTGTTATGCTAAATGTTTCTGTAATATCTACCTCTGTAACTGCATTTGTTGTGCTATAAGTGTAATCTCCTGTATTAAAATCAAATACTAGTGTTGCACCAGAAGAGCTTTCTACACCATCTACTGGGAAACTATCAGCATCATAAGTTGTTCCATCAATTGTAAGAGAGTCAATTGAAATTTCACCATCACCACCACTTATATTATCTGATACAGTACCTGAAACTGATACAATCTCTGGAACTGTTGCTAAATCAGATACAATATCAGCCAAATCACTAATACTACTAGCAAAAATTGGAGCTTTTGCAATATCAGAAATATCAGCTTGTTCTGTATAATCAGCATCATCTATCTCTACAGGTTGTTCTAATCCAGCTGTATAATTTAAATCTTCAAGAGAATCTACATTTACACCAATAGTATGAAGTTCATCTATATTAGTAGAAATAAACTCTTTCCAATCAGATAAATAATCTAAGAAATCAGCTTCATAGTCTCCATAAGTGTTACCATCTGATAATACAAATACCACATCTTGATCTGCAGTTGGTTCACTACCATCATAAGAGTCAGCAGCCATTCTTAAACCAGGTTCATAATCTGTTCCTGCTTTATCTTTATGAAGAGTTCCTGTTACATCAAATTCACTACCATCTTGCCAACCAGTCTTCTCGGCATTGCCACCCCAAAACTGAACAACATTAACATTTACGCTACCAAAATCTTCATATTTAGAGATTAAATTGTTAATTGATGCTTCTGATAAATCAATATCTTCATCACTCATACTACTTGATACATCTACAACAAAAGTTACATTTGTTGTTACATCAGAAGGATTTAGAGTTAAATTTACAGTCTCATCAACACTTGTTGGCTCGTTATTTTCAACAACTTCAACCTCTTCTTCAATATCTTCAACTACTATATCATCAGAATTTGAACTCTCATCATCAACTTCAGGCACTTCTTCATCTGCAACAACTGGTTCAACTTCACACTTTTGACCATCAATTGTCATATTAAGTGTTGTTGTATCTCCATCATCATCTTGAGCTACCACTGCAAAACTTTCTGCCACTACACCATCTGTTGAGTCAGCTCCATTAATAGTATATGAATAGTTACCAGTTTCAAAATCAAATGTTAATTTACCACCCTCATTTGTAGATAAATCTGTCAGGCTACCTTCTGTTGATGTATGCACAACACCATCTACCTCTATACTTACAATAGAACCTTTTGCACTAAAGTCTGCATCTGTATTTAATTCACCATCTCCATCAAAATCAATATTATCACTTAGAGTTCCAGTCACTGTTACTGTATTTATTATATTACTTACAGCACCCTCAAGGTCTGAAATATCATCTACATATACTGTGCTAATTGGATTATTAGCAGAACTTCCTATTGCCTCTAAATCACTAAGTCCACCTGATGTATTTACACCTATTGTATGTACTTCTATATTATTTGTTTGGATAAAGTTATCCCAAGTTGGTAAAAATTCTTCAAGGTCACTCTCAAATGTTTTTGCACCATCATCATAAGTATTACCATCTGCAAAAACATAAACTACATCATTATCGCCAGTATTTTGGTAACTCTCCACTGTAGCTTTTAATCCTTGGTCAAAATCTGTACCAGAAGCATCTGTAATAAGATTTACATTTATATTCTCATCACCCCAACCTGATACATCCAATCCTTGATTAAGCTCTGCATCGTGATTTGCATCACCCCAAGTTTGAATAATATTTACATTAACATCACCAGCACCATCATACTGAGAGATTAGTGATTTAATAGAATTTTCTGTTAATAGTAAATCATCATCACTCATAGAGCTTGAAACATCAACAATAAATGTTAAGTTTGTTGTACCTTCAACACACTCTAAAGCATCCGATTGGTCAATCGATGATGGTGTATCAATCACTTCAACATCTTCTACTACCCCATCACTAGATTCAACTAATCTGATATTATCTAAAAGCATACCATAAGTATCTTCAGCACCTGTTCCATTTATTTCAAGTTCAGCTGTATCTTCTACCATTTCTGTAAATTCAAGAGTTACTTTTGTCCAACCATTATCTTCTTCAGATGTGGTAAAACCTACTGTAGCTTCATCTGAAGATATGCTAAGGTTACCATCTTCATCAGATTCAATATATACAGTTTTACCACCTAAAGATATTTTCATATCAGAAGTATCTTTATTATCTCTTGTCTCTCCACCATCTCTAGGTTTAATATCAAAACTCATTGTATAATCAGTAGAGTCTGTAAGTTCAACTGTTGTTGTCATAGTAACATTAGAGTTCTCTCCATGTGCATCAAGTTCTGCATGTACTTCTCCATCTGATGATTCTGATACAATCCCACTCTGTACCTCTATTCCATCAGTTGCCCATACTACACCATGGTCTCCAACAACTAAATTATCTTCACCAGTTTCAACATGCCAACCTTTTGATGATTGTAAATTTTCAAATGACTCTTCTAATAGAACAATTGGTTCATCACTCTCTGAGGTTTCATCTTCATCACCATAATAATCGTCTTCATCATCGCCATAATAGTCTTCTTCGCCACCATAAGTGTCCTCTTCATCATCACCGTAATAATCATCCTCTTCACCACCATAGTAATCTTCTTCACCACCGTAAGTGTCCTCTTCATCATCACCATAATACTCTTCTTCACCACCATAAATATCTTCATCAGAGTTTGATGTATCATTAGCATCATATACCTCTATTGTACTTATAGATAAACCATTCATATTAATTATATCAATGTAACCATAATCATCTACAGTAGCACTAAATTCAACTTTTGTTGCACCAGCCTCAACATCAACCATTACTTCATTTATAATTATTTGTGATTGTGCATCTGTACCATCAAGATATATTGTAACTTCCAATACTTCACCAGCATGTTGTGTACCAAAGTAATACGAATTATTTACTTTTGATTTATCTGTTCCTTCTGAGAGTAGAAGATTTCCATTTTCACTATTTGCCATAACCTATCCTTTTCTTATCTATTATATATACTAATTGTTCCTAAACAACACACTAAATATTAAGACTTTAACAGTATTTATATATAAAACAAACCATTCTAAAACCAATGACTTACTATACATTATTATACTCCTTTATATGTAATAATTAATTTAAATATTTTATTTAAACTATTTTTTTAAAAACTTTTTACTTTTGCTTCCATACTTTAAATTCATCATTGCAAGTTGGATATATTTAATTGATTCTTTAGGTGGAATATTTTCATCAATACAAAACTGAGAAACTGTCTGAATATGCGTTAATCTATGAGTAAAATTTGATTTAGATGATTGAATTGAGGATTTTCTTTTGCGATATATATAATTTATTTTAGGACTAACAGTAAATGAGTGATTATTATATAACATTCTTAATGCACATAGTACATCTGTGTATATTTTACTCTCTTCAAAATATGGATATTTTAGCCATAGCTCCTTTTTTATTGTGCTAGAACTCATAATTGCTCTTGGTGCTAAAATTAAATCTTCTACCGTCACATTGTTAGGAGCTTTAACTCGGTCAATATTTCCAAAATAAATATCATAAGATAAAGTAGAAGGAAGAGATAATAGTAAATCATCAGAATCTACTCTGCAGATATAATCACCTTTAGCTTTTTGAACACCCATATTAAAAGGTAATGAGTCTGTACCTGAGTTATAAGGAGTTTTTAAATATATACAACCAGAATCTTTTGCTATTTGAATGCTCTCTTCATCTGTTGAGCAGTCATCTACCAAAATTATCTCAAAAGGTTCTAATCTTTTTACAGATTTAATACATGATAAAAAATATATTCTTGGTGTATTATAAAATGGGATAACTACTGATATTCTTATCTCACTCACCTTAATATTCTTGTAGATAATTTTGATTGGAGTAATAAAATATTACTATAACTAATAATAATATTATTTAGATTCTGAAATTTTGTCTCTTTAGATGAGGCTAATATTGAAATTGCTGTAATCATATCTAAAATACCTTTTTGTGAACTCATTTTAAATAGTTTTTTATATGTATGGTATCTCTTTTGATTTTGTTTAATATACTTTTCAATTGTTTTTTTTGATTTTCTACTATATTTAAATTTTATATAATTTTCACTGTATCTATTGGATATATCATCTATTAAATCATACTGTTCTGTTATAAGTTTAAGTTTTTTAAGTTTATTAATCTCTTTATCAATATTATCTCTTCCTCCATTGTATAGATTATAGTTAATAACTATCTGAGCACTATATTGATTTTCAGTTGTTACCTCTGTTTGCACTAAAGGTTCAGCCTTATATGCTTTTACCTCTAAATCAACTGTAGGTAAAAATTTTGAGTTTAACTGCTCTATTTGATAGTAACTTTTTTCAATCTCTAATACTTTTTTTAGAATATCCTTGTTAATTTTATTAAAATCAAGCATAGAGACCTTTTTTACAAGATTTTCTTTAAAGTTTATATTATAATTTAAATTTTTAGGACTCACTCCCACAACTTTTTTATAATTACTAACCTTTAGATTATAATCTTGTAATAGAGTTAGTTCTCTCATTTTTGTCTCTTCAATTCTTAAATTAACCTCTAATTGGTCAATTTTATCTCCATAGATTGATTTACTCTCTGCTATATGAAGTAGAGATTTATATTTTTTTGTTGTATTTTGAGTAATTAATAGAATATTCTTGCTAGTTAATAGTTCAATATGAGCTAAAATAGCTCTATAAATCACCTCTTGTTTTAGCTTTTCAAATGCTATTATCTCTATCTCTAAATCTTTTTTTGCAATATCTATTGAATTTTTATCATAAAAACCATTATATATATTTTGTTTTAGTGTTATCGCATAGTTTGTACTATTTGCTGTTCTTGTATCAAGTTCTTCAAATTCTGTTTTTTCTACTTTATGATATGCTGTTAAATTAACTGTTGGCATATTATTGGCTTTAGCTCTTTTTATATACTCTTGTTTTATTTTTATCTCAATATCTTGAACTTTTAACTTATGACTATTCTCTATGGCAGTTATTACACTATCATAAATTGTTGTAGCATTCAAGAGATTTGTTAATAAAAAGATAATAAATAGTATAAATATTCTTGGCAATTTAATCTCCTTATCTCTCATGAAGAGAGTTTTTATATGTTTTAATAATAGGTTTAAATATAAAATCAAATATTGTTTTTTTACCAGTTACAATATTAACCTGAGCAATCATACCTGGCATAATAGAGAGCTTTTTACCATCTTTTAAAAGATAATTTTTATCTGTAATAATTTTTACAATATAAAAATATTTATTAGTTACTTTATCAAATGATGTATCAGCACCTATCTCCACTATTTTTCCAGAAAGTCCACCATATATAGAGAAATCATAAGCTGTTATATTAATTGTTGCTTTTTGGTCTTTTGCAATAAAAGCTATATCTTTAGGATCAACTTTTGTCTCAATAAAAAGTCTATCATCTGTGGGAATCATATCCATAATTATCTCTGCTGGTTTTACAACTTCATCTTTATGTGCAAAAAAGATATTACCAATAATACCGTTTGATGGAGCTTTTAGAAGAGTTCTGTAAAGTCTATCCTCTCCACCTAATATTTTAGCTCCAAGCTGGTCTATATTAACATCTACATCTTGTAACTCTCTTAAAGCATCTAATCTAAATGTTATAACGGTCTCTTTAATCTGTGTATTCATTTGGTCAATATAACTTCTTGCTTCTATTATATTCTCTTGATATGATTGAATATTTGAAATAAGATTATTTTTATCTCGTTGAAGTTTATAGATTAAATCGATAGAAACAGCTCCATTTTTATGTAAATCTTTTTTAATTATTAACTCTTTTTCTAATAACTTTTGTGACTTTTCTAATTGAACTATTTTTATCTCTAAATCTTTGATACTTGATAGTTTTTGTAACTTTTGATGTTTAATAGAGTCTATTTGTGCTTTTAACTCTGAAACCTTTTTATTAAATATATTAATCTGTAACATAGCATATTTATCAAGTTCTTGAGGAAAAATAAGAGTTGTATTTTGCTCTAAAATATATTTACTTTGAGCAATTAATCTTATCTTTTGAGACTTACTAGAGTTTAGTTTAACAATGCTCTCTTCATTAATTGATTGATTTTTAATCTGATTTAACTTTATAAGTTTTTCACCTTTTTTAACAAACTGTCCCTCATAAACATAGACTTTATCAATAATACCACCATCAAGTGCTTGAATATTTATAACTCTTGTTTTGGGTATAACTTTACCATCTGCTCTAATTCTTTCATCTATGGAAGCTGTATTAATCAATATAAAAAAAAGAACAATAATTCCCACTATTGTATATAACAATATATTATGAATGTAATTTTTTTCATACTTTACTGTAAATAAAAGGTCATCTGTATATTTTAAATCATCTTTTTTCATTATGTCTCTTTAGTTTTGTTTTACTTTGTAGAGATTGTAATACCTCATCTCTTGGACCATCTTTGATAATTTTACCATTACTCATTATGATAATTCTATCTACTAATTTTAATATAGATGGCTTATGTGTAACAACAATAAAAGTTTTATCTTTTATAATATCTTTTAGATTATGTATAATCGCTTTTTCTGTTTGAGCATCAATAGAATCTGTTGGTTCATCTGCTAATAATATTTTACTATTACTTGCTAATGCTCTTGCAATTGTTACACACTTTTTTTCTCCACCAGAAAGACCATCTCCTCTCTCTCCAATTGGCATATCAAGACCCATCTTATGTTTTTTTATAATGTTTTCTAATCCAACTAAAGAGGCAATCTCTAATAATCTTTTGTTATCTATATTATCATAACCCACTGATATATTATCTTTTAAATTTCCTGAAAATAAAATTATATCTTGTGGTATTAAAGAGATAACAGAGTGAATATCATGAGGGTTAATATTTCTAATATCCATATTATCTATCATCAAAGAGCCTTTAGTTGGATGATATAAATTTGCAATTAATTTTACAAGTGTAGATTTTCCAGAACCAACTTTACCTAATATTGCAATTTTCTCACCTGCTTTTATATCCAAATTTATATCTATTAAATTCTCAAATTGAGAGTTAGGATATTTAAAAGATAGATTATCAAATGTAATAGCACCATCTATATAGTCAAGTTTAATATAGTTCTCTTTTGTATATCTTTCATCATCTAGTTTCATAAAATCATCTAGTGCTTTATATGAAGTAATGGTAGTGTTAAATTGAGATAATATAGCCACAAATTGTGCAATTGGAGCCATAGCTCTTCCGTTTAGAATCATAGTCGCAATAATTACACCCATTGTAATACTTTTATCCACCACAGCCATATATGACCCAACTGTTACTATCATAACAGAACTCATCTGTACAATTGTTGATATTAAAGAGCTTGATATTTTTGACTCTATATTTATCTTATGATTACTATAAGTTGTATTTTTAATACTTGTTTCCCATCTTGAAGACATTCTATTTGCCCCACCAGTTGCTTTAATTGTCTCTAGTCCATATACTGATTCAACTAAATGACCATGTTTTATCTTAGATTGAACAAATGACTCTTCAATAATTGGCTTTAGCCTTTGTTGAGTAATTAGTGCAATAAAAATGATAATTATAGCAGTTAAAAGAGGGATATAAGCTAATACTCCACCGACCATAAATATTATAAACATAAATAAAAGTGCAAATGGCATATCAATTATAGTTACAAGTGTAGCACTTGTCAAAAACTCTCTAACCTTTTCAAATGATTGTATTGTATTAACAAAAATTCCAGTTGAAGCTGGTTTTTGTTCAAGTTTTAAATTCATAAGGTGTTCAAATATATTAATAGAGACCAAAATATCTGTTTTCTTTCCTGCATCACTTAAAAAATATATTCGTAAAAACTTTAAAATAAAATCTAAAATAAGAGCTATCACAACTGTGATTGATAAAACCCAAAGGGTCTCTATTGCATTATTTGGAATAACTCTATCATATATATTTAGCGTATACATAGGAAGAGCTAAAACCATAAGATTTATCATTATAGTTGTTAAAATCAGTTGAAAATATAGATTTTTATTTACAGATATTGCTTTGTGAAACCACTCCATAGGCTTTAAGTCACTTAGACTCTTTTTTGACTTATTAAAATCAAAGTTTGGTTTTATTAATACAATTTCACCATCATAAATATTTTTAAATCTTTTTTTAGAAAGTTTCTCTATACTATTTTCAAAAACAGGACTCTGTATAATTACATCATCATCAGTATAATCCACAATAACACAATATTTATCATCTTTAAGTTTTGCAATAACAGGTAGAAACTCTGTTGCAACTTCAATATCTTTATAGTTTATAATTTTGGAATCAAAATTTAGTTGTTGTGATACTCTACCAATATACTCATAAGGTATATCATTTTCAAAACTTGGCAGTTGAGATAAAATTGAATTTTTACTTATGTCATTACCATAATATCTAGCTATAAATAAAAAAGAGTTTAAAAGTGTGTTTGTATCCATATATATTACCTTAATATAAGTTTGAAAATCTGTTGTCTATTTTGACCTTGAAGCAAATGTAATAAGATTATACTTCTTTTGCTATTAAAAGAGATTGAATTATAATAACTGCTTAATAGTTTAGCTTTATATTGGGAAATAATGTACCACTATAAGTTTTATATATATGTTTAATAACATCAAATCTTTTTTTATTAAAGTATTATTTCTTTTTTTCTGATATAATTTTTATCTAAAATAATAAAATGGGATAAAGAATAATGAATATATTTGATGATGATGATAATTTTGTGGGAACACCTAAGTCTAACTATTTTGGTATTGCAAAAAATGCTAATGAAAACATAGTAGAGATGGAATTAGAGAAGATGTTTAGAAGATTTGCCGTAGCTGAAAGAATGCTAGAAGAGAGAGGACTTGATGATGAGCATGAAAAGCTTATAAAAGCGACTATATTAGATGAAGATATAGATGCAAGGTTAGACTCTTTATTTATTGAACTTGTTGGTAATATTGTTACTCAGTGTGAATAGGGGTTAGGTTTGCTAAATGCCGTAGAGAGAAAAATAGAACAGTTTATAGCTGAACTAAATGATGAACATAGTAATACTCTATACAAACAAATTCCTCATGGTAAAAGACTTAGAGCAAAATTGATACTATTAGTATCAAATAGTTCTAAGTTTGCTGTAGAAACTTCTGCTGTTGTAGAGATGATTCATGCCGCAAGTTTACTTCATGATGATGTGATTGATAATGCTTATATTCGTAGAAATAAACCATCAATCAATGCAAAATATGGTAATAAAAGTGCAATAATGCTTGGAGATATTCTATACTCAAAGGGATTTTATGAGTTAAATAATATCAATACAGATGTCTCAAAAGTAATATCAAATGCAGTTATACAACTTAGTCTTGGTGAACAAAGCGATGT
>Ga0256826_1002945_pt1 | contig 10288 bp, 8 predicted proteins | sample CV79metaG_FD_185975 | JGI IMG/M metagenome (GOLD analysis project Ga0256826, IMG submission 185975) | Hydrothermal vent microbial communities from East Pacific Rise, Pacific Ocean - CV79 | ecosystem: Environmental > Aquatic > Marine > Hydrothermal vents | place: Pacific Ocean: East Pacific Rise... | reverse complement strand
GATGGTGTTCCATCGCGTTTAGAATAGGTAAATGAGTGTATATGTGTCAAAGGGAGTTCTGCCGCGTTTATCATAGCTTCTCTCCATAACTCTTCACTCTCTCCTGGATGACCCGTAATAAAATCCGTTCCAATAGCAAACCCTTTAGAGGCCAAAAGTTCAAAAAGTTCTCTATCTTGCTTATAAACATTTCGTCTATTCATATATTTTAGCATTGTAGGGGAAGTATGTTGCAGTGCGATATGAAGATGCTTTTCCAACCAAGGCTCATCAAGGAGTTCTAAGAACTCATCTGTAATCTGAATAGGTTCAACACTTCCAAGTCTTATACGTCTAACACCTCGAACTTGAGATATTTTCTTCATTAGTTTAGCTAAAGATGTTTTAGTATCTTTTCCGTAACTACCAACATTTGTCCCTGTTAAAATAAACTCACCAAAACCATTTAGTGCAAGTCTTGATATCTGCTCGAGTATTCTTCCCTCATCCATACTTCGTGCATCACCACGAACAAAGGGGATAATACAGTAAGAACATCTAAAGTTACACCCCTCTTGAATTTTTATAAATGCTCTACTCTTTCCAACAAAATCATCAACAACAGTATCATCTACATAGTTTAAATCACCCGGATCATAAAAGGGTTTATCTTGAGAGAGCATAAAATCTATTTTTTGTTTTTCACTCTGACCAAAAACACCATGAACTCGGTTCTCTTTTAAGAGTTTTTCACCCTTAGTATGTGCTCCACAACCTGTTAAAAATATTTTAGCACCTGAGCCCTTCTCAACTTGGGAAATATAAGAACGAACATGAGTGTCTGCTCCATTTGTAACAGTACAGGAGTTTATAACTATAGCATCAGCCTCAGACTCATCCTGAGTAATATCATAATCTTTAAGAGAACTCATCATCACCTGAGAATCATAAACATTTGTACGGCAACCAAAGGTTTTAAAAAATACTTTTTTCTTCATCTAAACTAGCTCACTATTATGTTCTATCTCTTGAGCACCTTTCATAGATACATTGAGTTGTTGTGTTGGGTATGCTATGGTTATGTCATCTTCTGCATTAAAAGCATCTACAATTTCTGTAGAGATTACACTTCTTAATGTAAGGGTACCATAAGCATTTGTTAAGTACCAGGCTTCTATATCCATACCGTTAGCTTCTATAAAAGAGAAAATTCGAGGTTCGACATTTGTATTTTTTAAACTGTAATGCTGACGCAGTTTATTAAGTTGTTTTCTTGTGATTTCAGTATAACCTTTGGAGAATTTTCTTGTAATCTCTTTTGCTATATGCATCGCTTTTTTATGATTAGAATCAAAAGTGATAGTGATTTTTACGCCATCCCAAACAGTCTTTAAAGAGTTATGTGTATAGTTCGCAATCATACGAGTAAACACATAATTATTTGGAACAAATATAATACGTCCAGCCCGGCGGTTCTGCATAATAGAAGTAAGTGTAATATCTTCAAGTATAGTCATACGAAGCAGTGAAATATCCATAACATCACCAACATACTTCATACCATCCATATCTACACGAATCCTATCACCAACATGTACACTTCCACCAATAACTATTACCAACCAACCTAAAATACTCATAAACCAATCTTTCATTGCAATTGCGATACCAGCAGAAGCAAATCCTAGTATGGTAACAAGATATGAAGCATTTTCTATGTAGTTAAAAAAGAGAATTAAAATTATAATAGTAAAGTTTGTGAAAGTAATGATTTTATTTGCCATGTAAAAGCGTTCATTGTCAGTAATATACTTTTTAACAACTAGTTTTAGGAGAAAAAAGATTAAAAATACAACAAAAATAGTAATCCCTATTTTCATAAGTCTATAGGTCTGTTTTGCTATATCTTTGTTAATATTTAACTCGATTACCTCGAGTCTTTTCTGGTAAACTTCTGCTGTTACAGTTATTGTATCTAAGGCTATTTCAAATCTCTCTAACTGTTTAAGTTTCTCTTTTTTTGCAAGAGTATATTTTTTTTCAATATCTAAGAGAGAAATTTTATTGTATATTTCAGCCTCTTTTTTTATCAGTGCTAAGAGTTCCGTTAGCTGTTTTTTTCTCTGCTTGTATTCACTAAGATAAGAGTCATAGGTTTTAATGAGAGATATACCAGTAAAAATATCAAAAGGGTTTGTAATATTTGAAACCTCTTCAATCGCTGGTGGAGTTAAGAGTTGTGAAAAGAGTGCACTATCTTTCTCTTTAAGCTGGTTGACCTGTGTCACTAAAATTCTCTCTTTTGAGATGAGAGAACTCAGCTTATCCTTAGCCTCAGAGGAGTCTTCATTTTTCTTTAAGTAAGCTATTCTTTCTCTCATTTTATTAAGAGAATTACGAACCTCTAAAGATGTCAGGTAAGAGGAGTAACTTTTCATCCAAACTTGCTCTTTGGAAATCTCTTGCTCTAATCTATTTAGCTCTCGAACATAACTAGATATTTTATCTTTTCGTATCTTTTGGCGTCGTAACTCTTCTTTAAGTAGCTTCTCTTTATTGATTTCTTCTTGTGAAACATTAAGATCACTATTGAGATTATCATCTAATGAAAATAGACTAGATACAAAAAGCAGTAAAAGTAAAACTTTTTTCATTAAACTTCTCCAAACTCATTTAGAACAGATATTAGCAGCTTTTTTTCACATCTATCAGTTATTTTAACACCACCAATGCCTACTGGTAGTATAAAGGTGATAGAGGAGTCGGAACTCTTCTTATCAAGATAAAATGTCTCATAAAAGCTCTCTGCATCTTCTACAGTGTAAGAGACTGGAAGATTGTACTTCTCTAAAAGTAGTTTAACTCTCTGTGCTTCTTCTTTAGACATGATACCCATCTTTACAGAGGTATTATTTGCCATAACCATACCAATAGCTACAGCTTCACCATGAAGGTACTTTTTATACCTTGTCTCATTCTCTATAACATGCCCAAAGGTGTGACCATAGTTTAGAGCAGCTCTCAAGCCATGCTCTTTCTCATCTTGAGCTACAACATCTGCTTTAGTTTGAACAGCTTGCTTTATAGCCTCTTGAAGTATCTCTGCATCTTTTAAGTCTGCACTCTCTAAAAATTCAAAAAATGGTTTATTAAATGTTACTGCCATCTTTACAATCTCAGCTACACCTGCTCCAAACTCACGATTTTGGAGAGTAGTTAAAAAACGAGGATCAATGTAAACTGCTTGTGGCTGATGAAAAGCACCTACTAAATTTTTACCATAAGAGTTATTCATCCCTGTTTTACCACCTACACTTGCATCCACTTGAGAGAGGAGTGTTGTTGGAACTTGAATAAAGTCAATGCCACGTTGATATATACTCGCAGCATATCCTGTCATATCTCCTATCACTCCACCACCAAAGGCAATGAGAAGTGATTTACGATTAAAACGGTGATTAAAGAGAGACTCTAAAATAGTGTTAATACTCTCTTGATTTTTATACTTTTCTCCATCTGGAACCGTAATAATATAAAGCTCTTTTGCACTGATTTTTGAAAGCAGATAGCCTAGATGCAGACCAGCAATCTTTGGGTTTGTAACTATTGCTACTTTTGTATCAAAATGAAGCTTAGGAAGGGAGTCTATTGTAATATTGTATGAGTTATCAACAACTTTTTTTAAGGCTATATTTACTTGCATTATCTATCCAAAATATGTATTTTATAAATTAGTTATATAATACTTAAAAAAGGGTAAAAAAAAGCTTTTAGAGTTGAACAGGAATAAATATCTGGTGGTAGTCATCCAATTTGTAGTAGAGTTTTTCGCTATCTGTTGAGAAAAGTGAGTATATTCTTCTTTTTGTCAGTTTATTTGTAAAGGGAAGTATCTGAATAAAATTCTCTTTTTTCTTAAGTGTGACCATAGGGTTTTCAGTTATTTTATTAATTTTAATAGATTTTGAAAATATAGTTGAGAGGTTATTATAATGTTCAATCACCTCTTCAATATCACTTTGATGCTCATGTTCGTAGTTATAAAGCTCCATATTGAAGCCCATCTGCTCAGAGATATCGAAAATCGTAGCAGAGACTTTCTCTAGGTCTTTATTATCTGAGAGTACTAAGGCAACATCTTTTACTGAGGCAAATGACCTATCGGAAATTTTAAGAACTGGAACATGTGACTCATAAAGAGTATTTCGTATTGTATGGTTAGAGAACATCTCTTTTGAGACTATAACAAGCCCTATATGATAATACTTTATATCATGATGAAACTCATCTACCAAATTTTTACTATCATACTCTATTTGAATTTTAACATTCGTACTCAAGTAACTTTTAATATACTGAATAACTTCAATATTACTGGGGTTTACAATTTTTATAATGAGATTGTGCTTAAATTTTTTGTGAGAATAGACAGCTCGTCTTACCAACTCTTCAATTGTAGAGTGATTAACAACATTCATATCAATATAGAGATAAAGATTTGTTCCAAAAGGCTCTGGAAACTGGCCAAGCTCGCGTTTAATCGCTCGGTAGACTGATTTTAAAACAGCAGGCTCACCAACTAAGACTAGTAAGTCATTTGGTTGAATCATACGTCTACGAGAGGGCATCACTAGTTTTCTATTTCTATAAATAGCAACTATACGCCAGTTTTTCTGCTCTATAACACCAATATGTCTATAGACAAAAGAGCTTCCAAATGGAACAAGAACTTCCATTATTTCACCCTCACCAATTCCCACATTTTGAGCGATTACTGGAACATTTGGGAGATAATCTAAGAGTCGTGAGGCTAGAAGTTCATTAGAGTTAATGAGAACAACATTGGCATCTTCATTTTCCATTTTCCAGTTGTTTAAAACAATAATACGGAGCTGCTTCTTGATTGCTCTAATATTTTTTATAGTGTTTTCAGTATCAACTTGAGAATTCATAGCCACAATAACTTGAACAAACTCCATTTTTAAGAGATTCGCGAGTTTATAGAGACTTGTAGGATCAAACTCATAAAATTTAAAACGGGCTGGATTTACATCTATATACTCAGCCGCTTTTAACTCTACAATATAATAGATATTCTCACTTGTATAGGTTTCAATAGCTCTTTGAATAAAATGTCGTCCAGCATCACCATCACTGATTACTAATATTTTTTTCATTTTACTCTTTCTCTTTTATCTCTGAATAACATCTTTACTCTTTACCCAAAGTTCTTCTTTCGAAGGGTGCCACTTTTTATCTATAAAATAACCTGTAACTCTTACCCATTTATTACTTTTTTCATTAGAAGTAAATGAAGTGCTTTTTTCCCAAATATCTATCTCTTTACCATTAATCTCATCATATATTCTTGCATCATTTTTTAGTCTAAATGCACTAGCTTTAAAAGTGTGTGTCTCTTCAATATCATTTACACTCTCTTGAAAACCTTCTTTCATAACAAGCTTAGGAAAACTATTTTTCTTTTCACATACAAGCTGAGCCTCAGAAGAGCTCATTTTCTTGTTTTTCAAACTATTTTCTACAACTTCTTTGGTTTTTATTTTATTACTTTTTAGATTTTTTATTACTTTTTCTTTGGTTTTTAATGAAATTTCTTGGTTTTTTACTATTTTTTCTAATTTTCTAATTTTATTTTCTAAATTTGAAATATTATGTTTATTTTTTGTTAAAGTATCTATTTCGTCTAATAAAATCTTATTTCTCTGCTTCTCATCTCTGAGACTCATCTCATATTTTTGTAACTTTTCATCATTTTGCATTGCTACTGCTTCAAATGTTCGGGTCCCCTTTGAACTCGAACCCAACTCTTTTTTACACTGCTCATAATCTGCTCTTAACTTACTTATATCATCAACTATATTTTGAACTCTCTGCATCTCATCAGATGAGGAGATAGTTACAAAACAAAGAATTATTAATAAAATTTTCATGCTTCACCCTTTCGTACTAATTTTACACCCATCTCTACATGGTGTGTATATGGGAACTGATCAAAAAGAGCCATATCAACTACATCATGACTTTTACACAGTATCTCTAAGTCTCGCACTAATGTCTCAGGATTACATGAAATATAGAGTATATGTTCATGTCGTGCAGCAAATTTACAAGAAGCCTCATCCATACCACTTCTAGGTGGATCTACAAATATACTATCAATATCATAAGAGTCTATATCTATCTCTCTCATTCTTCTAAATTCACGAACACCATCAAGAGCCTGAACAAACTCCTCAACACTCATACGTACAAACTCAATGTTTTCTACATCATTTAGCTTCATATTCGCTTTGGCCGCGTTTATGGAAGATTTTGAAATTTCAGTTGCGAGAACTTTATTAAACTTTCTAGAAAAAGGGATGGTAAAATTTCCGGCACCACAGTAGAGCTCTAGTAAATCTCCCTCAATACCTGAAAAATTCTTCATAGCCCAAGATATCATCTGCTCGTTTACTCTTGGGTTTGGTTGAGTAAAACTATTTTCTATATGATGAAACTTATAGAACTCTTCATTAATTTCAAGAGTCTCAGAGATGTAGTCTTGTCCAATTACAAGTTTCTGTTTACGTGAGCGCCCTATGATGTATATACCTAGTCTATCTGCTATCTTAGTGGCCTCTACTTGCCACTCTTCATCCAAACGTCTATGATAAAGCAGAGAAACAACTATCTCTGCGCTACTTGAACTTAGAAAGTCAGCTCCAAAGAGCTTAAAACCTAACTTTGCGTCTGAAATCTCTTTTAAGAGTTTTGGCATCAACTCTGAGATATGTTCATTGACCTGAGGACACTCATCAACAAGAACAACACCTTTTTTATCTATATGATTCATAGCATAATCTATTTTTTCACCACTGTGCCATATTTTAAACTCACTACGAGAACGGTAGTGTGACTCTGGTGATTTAAAAAGAGCTATATCTCCACTATAAAAAGGGGCAAACCTCTCTTGGTTTAGCTCTTTTTTATCATTTAGTTGTGAATCATATCCATTCTCATAAAGTCTACAAGCCCCGCACTCACCAAAGTATTTACATTCCACAACTGCATCCTACTATCATTTTATACTCGCTATGAGGTTACCAATAAGAAGATTCCATCCATCTATAAGTACAAAAACAAGTATCTTAAAAGGCAGAGATATCATAACGGGTGGAAGCATCATCATACCCATAGACATAAGGATAGAAGCAACAACCATATCTATTACTAAAAAAGGTAAGAAGAGTAAGAAACCTATCTCAAACGCGGTCTTCAACTCACTTATAACAAAAGCAGGAATAATTACAGAGAGTGGTACTTCTGCTACTGTTTGAGGGTTTTCCATCTTTCTGATTCTAAAAAAAAGAGCTAAATCTTTCTCTCTAGTATTTCTAATCATAAAGTTTTTAAAAGGTAGAGTAGTTCTATCAAAGGCTTCTTCATATCCTATTTTCTCTTCTATATAAGGTTTTACTCCCGCCTCATAAGCTTTAGTTCCAACAGGTTCCATCACAAAAAATGTCAAAATCATTGCAAGCATGACTAAAAGTTGTGTTGGTGGCACCTGTTGTGTTCCCATTGCTTGACGAAGAAATCCAAATACAATAACAAAACGAGTAAAAGTTGTCATAACTAGAACCATTGATGGTGCTAAAAAAAGAAGAGTTAAAACAACTAAAACATTAAGAGAAGATACTAACTGTTCTGGTGTATCAGGAGAAGAAAGAGCAAAGTTCATAGTAGGAATAGTCACAGACTCTGCACCCAAAAAAGAGATAAAGCTTAAAAGCAGAAGAGTTATACGTAACATTACTTAGTTGATACTCTATCTAAAACTGACTTTTTAACTTTTGTAGCTCCATCAGACTTTGAACCAAAAAAGTGAAGTTCAACTCTACGGTTTTTTTCTCTACCACTTTTTGTAGCATTTGTAGCAAGAGGTTTAAACTCCGCGAATCCAGCAGAACTTACACGCTTAGGCTTTACACCATCAAGCAACAACTCTTGAAGCACAGATATTGCACGAGCAGATGAGAGTTCCCAGTTATCTTTATAAGAACTTTTTGAACCTGGTCCTGTGTTATCTGTATGACCTTGAACACTTACCTCTACATCATTTGGTAACTCTTCAACTATAAGTGCTACACGTTTTAAAAATAGCAGTGCATCTTCGTTCTCAATCGTAGCACTGCCTGGTTTAAAGAGTAGCGATGCAGGGAGTTCTATAACAAACCCCTCTTGAGCCTCTTCTAAAGTAATAGCAGGCCCATTACCCTTCCCCATCATCTCATTAGCATCACCAACAGCTTGCTGGATTCTATTTACCTCTTCACTAGTCTCATCTTGCGACTCAATTGGAGTAGATTCAAGCATACGTTTTTTAGATATCTCGGTCTGTGTACCACCCTCTAAAACACTCATTGCTCCAGAGAGTGAGCCAATAGCTTCAGAGATTTTTTTTGCATCCATACTTGACATAGAAAGAAGCAGTACGAAGAAACATAGAAGAAGAGACATAAGGTCTCCAAATGCAGCTAGCCAAGCAGGTAGACACTCTTCACACTCTGGACATTTTTGCTTACCCATTCTTTTGCTCGTTAATCAAACTGGCTTACACGCTCATTTGGAGCCATGTAGCTAAGAAGTTTCGCTTCTAAAACACGAGGAGCATCGCCTGATTGAATCGACATAATTCCAGCTAAAATCATCTCACGAACCAGTGTCTCTTCATCATTTCTAATCGCTAAAATATTATAAATTGGTGTACCAAAAACATTTCCAATAATTGCACCATACATGGTAGTAAGGAGAGCAACAGCCATAGATGGACCAATTGCTGATGGATCGGCCATATTCAGAAGCATCGCAACAAGACCAATAAGAGTACCAACCATACCCATAGCTCCAGCGAGTCCAGCCCACTGATTAAAGATAGAGCCGTGAATTTTATGACGAGTTGATGTCTGCTCCATCTCAATCTCAAGAAGTTCACGTATGGTATCAGGCTCATTACCATCTATAGCCATAGAGAGACCTTTTTTCAAAAACTCATTCTCTTCGTTATTCACCTCAGACTCTAAAGCTAAAATACCATCTTTTCTAGCCTTTGTAGCAAACTCTACAAGCTTTTTTATAAGCTCAGGAACATCCTCCTCTGGAGGCTTGATAGCAATCATAAAGATTTTTGTGAACTGTTTCATTTGTGCAGGTTTAAAAGAAATCATTAGTGCACCAATACTACCACCAACAACAATCAAGACAGAAGGGATATCTATATATGCACCAACACCAACACCCATAGTCATAGCACCTAGAAGAAGTGCCATAATTAATACCATACCAATGACCGTACCTAAATCCATCCATAAACCTTAACTAAAATATTAAGCCTATAATACCACAAAAATGATTATGAGAAGACTATTCTGGATTACATACGTTTAATTTATTTATATTTTTATCTTCTTGGCTACTTATATCTGCACATCCAAGGGTAGAGTAGAAAATATTATCATGAGAAATATTCTCTAACTTTCTCATTTTTTCCAAATTTAAACTCTTGTGATTCTCCAAATATTTATCTGAAAACCAAAGTATAAAAGGAACATCCGTCTGCTCTTTTGGTGCTACTCTATATGGTGTAGAGTGCCCAAAATGCTTCATCAACCCATAAGAGTCTTCACCTAAACTCTCACCGTGATCAGAAGTGTAAATAAGTATCGCATTTTTATTACTGAGAGTATCTATTATTTTTGAGAGAAAAATATTTGTATAATAAATTGAGTTATCATAACTATTATCCAACTCCTCTTTTGTACAGTTAGAGACTCCTGATTCACAAAGTGGCAGAAATTTTCTATATCTCTTTGGAACTCTGATGTTATAGTTGATATGACTTCCCATTGTGTGTAGCAACACAAAGATATTTCCATCTTTATTTATCACACTTTTCAAATTTACAAGAAGATCATTATCATACTCCAAATCATATAGGTATTGACAATCTTGAGACTCTTGACAGAACGTATCGACTCTTTTTTGATTACTATTTCTTGAAAACCAGTAAGTCTGATAGCCTAAATCTTTAAATATCTCTACAAAACTTGACTCTTTAATCTCTTGATTATAGGCACTATGTTTAACCCGCATCATAAGACAAGGAATAGAGTTAAGAGTTGAAGTATCACATGAAGTTACATTTTTAAAGGAGACAATATTTTTTTGTTTTAATAACTCTGGAGTTGTAGATTTAGGGTAACCATTTAACTCAAATCTATCTCCTCTTGCACTCTCTCCTAGAACAAAT
>Ga0256826_1002944_pt1 | contig 10288 bp, 11 predicted proteins | sample CV79metaG_FD_185975 | JGI IMG/M metagenome (GOLD analysis project Ga0256826, IMG submission 185975) | Hydrothermal vent microbial communities from East Pacific Rise, Pacific Ocean - CV79 | ecosystem: Environmental > Aquatic > Marine > Hydrothermal vents | place: Pacific Ocean: East Pacific Rise... | reverse complement strand
TATATATCTTAAAAAGAGCATAGGAGATAGAATTGAAAAGAGTAGTAGTTACTGGCTTAGGAATGATTAACAGTGTTGGACAGGATAAAGAGAGTTCATTCTCTGCCATTTTAAATGGAGAATGTGGAATTAAAACGATTGAACTGTTTGATGCTGAAAAGTTTTCTGTAAAAATTGCAGGAGAAATTGTTGGTTTTGATGCAAGTACAGTAATGGATGCTAAAGAGGTTAAAAAAGCCGACAGATTTATTCACTTAGGAATTAAAGCCAGTCAAGAAGCAATAGCTGATGCTAATTTTGGAGATGATGTAGATATGGAGCGTTTTGGTATCTCATCGGCATCTGGAATTGGTGGTTTACCAAATATTGAGAAAAACTCTGTAATTTGTGAAAAAAGAGGTCCAAGAAGAATCTCTCCTTTCTTTATTCCCTCTTCTTTAGTTAATATGTTGGGTGGATTTATCTCTATTGCACATGGAATAAAAGGACCAAATTTATCGTGTGTAACTGCTTGTGCAGCAGGAACACATGCTATTGCTGAAGCAACAAAAACAATTATGCTTGATGGTGCTGATAGAATGTTGGTTGTTGGTGCAGAGTCAGCAATTTGTGGTGCTGGTATTGGTGGTTTTGCTGCTATGAAAGCATTGAGTACCAATAATGATAATCCAAAAGAGTCCTCACGACCATTTGATGCCCATAGAAATGGTTTTGTAATGGGCGAGGGTGCAGCTGCTCTTGTTTTAGAGGATTATGATTTGGCAATTGCTCGTGGAGCTAAAATCTATGGAGAAGTTGTAGGATTTGGAGAGAGTGGAGATGCCAATCATATTACAACACCTGTAGTCGATGGACCTCTTCGTGCAATGAAAGCAGCGATGAGAATGGCAGGAGAACCAAAGATAGATTATGTAAATGCACATGGTACATCAACTCCTGCAAATGACAAGAATGAAACAGCAGCCGTAAAAGAGCTTTTTGGTGCTCAAAATTGTCCTCCTATGAGCTCAATCAAAGGTCAGATTGGTCACTGTTTAGGTGCTGCAGGTGCTATTGAAGCTGTTGTCTGTTTGATGGCAATGCGTGATGGTAAACTTCCTCCAACAATTAACTATACAACTCCAGATGAAAATTGTGATTTAGATTATGTAACGGATGGTGTTCGTGATGCAGAACTTAATGTCGTTATGAGTAACTCTTTTGGCTTTGGTGGAACAAATGGAGTTGTAATCTTTAAAAAAATATAAGGACGTTGCATGGCAACTTATTTAGAATTTGAAAAAAAAATAGAACAGATACAACAGGACATTGACTCATCTCGTGCAAAAAATGATGAGTATGCCTTAGAGAGCTTTGAAAAAGATTTAGATAAAGAGGTTTCAAAAACAATGAAATCTCTTAGTGATTATCAAAAATTACAACTGGCACGTCATCCCGATAGACCTTATGCGTTGGATTATATTCGTTTTATGATGGATGATGCTTATGAAATTCATGGAGATAGAGCTTTTCGTGATGACCCTGCAATTTTATGTTACATGGGCTATATTGGTGGTCAGAAGACCATGCTTATTGGTGAACAAAAAGGTCGTGGTACAAAACACAAACTCAAAAGAAACTTTGGTATGCCAAACCCTGAAGGGTATCGAAAAGCATTACGAGCTGTTAAGCTTGCAGAGAAGTTTAATATTCCTGTGCTGATGCTTATAGACACCCCAGGTGCATACCCAGGTTTAGGTGCTGAAGAGCGTGGGCAAAGTGAAGCAATCGCTAAGAATCTTTTTGAATTTACCAATGTAAAAGTACCAATGATTTCAGTGGTTATTGGCGAAGGTGGTTCAGGTGGGGCATTAGCTATTGGTGTTGCTGATAAACTTGCGATGATGCGTTACTCTGTTTTTGCAGTTATCTCTCCAGAGGGATGTGCTGCTATTTTGTGGAATGACCCTAAAAAAGTAGAACAAGCAGCAAAAGCATTAAAGATTACACCCGATGATTTACATGCTCATGGTTTGATTGATGATATTTTAGACGAGCCATTAATTGGGGCTCATCGAGATAAAAAATTAGCTGCAGAGATAGTTAAAAAATATTTTCTTGAAAATGTTGTGACACTCAAAGAGCTAAGTATTGATGAGATGCTTAATCAACGCTATGAACGTTTAACTTCTGTAGGTGCATTTTCAGAGTAGTCCTCTTTTTAAATTAAAATATGTATGAATAACTTTTATTTATACATATTTACTACTTTTCATTATTTTTATTGATTTTCTTTAATTAATTTATACTATTAATGTTATAATTACTCACATTAAATATAATAGGAGTTTTTATGAAAAATTTTTTACTACTAACCGTTCTTGCTACTGGATTACTTTTGTCTGATGGAGCATTAAAAGAGACAACAGCAGAGTCAAATACAACTGTTGAATCAAATGCACAGCAAATAAAAACAATGCAATCACTTGAATCAGCAATGGCAGTTATGCAAAAAGGTTTTTTGTATAACAATGCAACTATTTTAGAGAAAGGTGTGAAGGATTTAAAAGAGAATCTGAAGAATATTAACTCTTTTATTATTCAAAATGATAAAAGAAGAAATTTTAATGCACCCGTATACGCTGCGACAGAGACGACAGCAATTGCATTATTAGGAGATAAAATTCTTAAAGCATTTAAAGATGGAAGAAAAAGAAAAGCGTTATCTACGTATACTAAAACACTTAATCGTTGTGTTGTGTGTCATAAAATTATCCGTAAATGGTAACTTTATAACTCTTTTTTGGTCGGTTTAAACCGACCTTACAGCCACCAAACTCTTAATTTTTTTCCTTTTATTTTTCCATTTTTTAAACCAGAAAAAGCTTTCTTTATAACAGATTTGTTAATTGCCACATACGAGTGTGTTGCATAAACGTTAATTTTTCCTATAAATTTATTCTCTATACCTATATCTTTACAGAGTGTGCCTAAAACATCTCCTGCACGAATTTTTTTCTTTTTTCCTCCATCAATACAGAGGGTTTGGACAGAACCTTGAAGATAAAAGTTTTTATTAGGACGTAAGTCATTAATCGTTGTACTTTTTAGTTTGGGTTTTATTTCAGAGAGCTTTTGTAGACCATATTCATCACACAAAGAGACGGCTAACCCACTTTTATTGGCTCTTCCTGTTCTACCTATACGGTGGGTATAATCTTCGCTTTTCATTGGGACATCGTAGTTAATAACAATATCGACATCTTTAATGTCCAATCCTCGTGCAGCCAAATCGGTAGCTACTAAAATAGGCAGAGAGGTATTGGCAAATTGAAGCAACATCTCTTGACGCTCATACTGTTCTAGGTCTCCATTAAGTGTGGCAACATCAAAACCTTTTTCATTGAGCATGCTAGAGACCTCAACTGTTTTTACTTTTGTATTACAAAAAACAATAGCCAAGGCTGGTTGAAAGTGTTGAAGTGTTGTAATCAGTGATTTATCTTTATCGTCAACCGAGTAAACATGTTCTTTTATATCAATCTTCTCTTTTTCACTTTCAAGTTTAATCTCTATAGGGTTTTTTAAAATTACCTTGGTTAATTTATCAATATTGTCAGGGTAGGTTGCCGAAAAGAGCAGACTCTGTCGTTGTTTTGGAAGATTGGAGACAAGTTTTAAAATGTCATCAGCAAAACCCATATCAAGCATTCTATCTGCTTCATCCAAAATTAGGGTTTTAATTTGCCCCAAGTGAATGGTCTCTCTAGAGAAATGGTCAAGCAGTCTACCAGGTGTTCCTACAATAATATCAGCACCCTTTTCTAAAGAAGCAACTTGCCGTGTTAGCGATGTGCCTCCGTACAGTGTAATAATTTTAACATCTTTTTTATACTGTGCTAATCTTCTACAGTCCCCAGCAATCTGTTCAGAGAGTTCACGAGTAGGGGCAATAATAAGTGCTTGTGGAAAATGTTCATCCTCGTCAAGTTTTAAAATGAGGGGTAGAGCAAAGCCCAAGGTTTTTCCTGAACCTGTTTTTGCTTTTGCAATAATGTCTTTACCATTGATAATAAGGGGTATGGCTTTTTCTTGAATGGGGGTAGGATGTGTATAACCCAAGTTGGTTAAATTGGTCAATACCTCAGAGGGTAAAGATAAGTCTTTGAATGAAATCACGGGAACTCTTTAATGTAGAAGATTTTCCGTAATTATAGCAAATTTTAAAAAAAGTTTTGTATTTTACGCTCTTGATAGAGTAGTGGAAGTGTCAATGCATTCACAGCAACAATATAGGTTGTTCCAATAGCAATGATTTTCTCAATCGTTGCATTTAGGCTTGCCTCATAGATATAGGAGTGGGGCAGAGCAAAAGCAATAGCCGTTATATTAATCCAAATAGATATAATGGTCAAAAGAGAGGTTAATAAAAACGTTGCCGTTCTCGTTACCATATAGGGGTAGACATAATTGACAAAAGGGTAAACAAGAATCAATGTGCCTGTAAATGAGATAATATTTGCAAAAAGAACCCAATTGATATTGGCATCAGATATAACCCAGAGTAGAGGGGTCATAAGTAGGGTTAACGCGATACTTATTAAGGCTGTTTTATAGTAAGAAACAGTTAAAACTTTACTTATGCTTATTTTCAAAATTATATTCCATATTTAATTATTTTTTAATAATTAAATTATAGTATAAAAAAGGTATAGAAAAGTTAAAATTATATTTTTTATTAAAATAAACTTAAAATTTAAATAAATCTTAAGTTATAGATTTGCTCTTTATGTTCGATACTCGGCATTAATCTTGACATACTCATACGATAAATCACAGCCATAAGAGCTATACTCTCCGTCTCCTAGACCAAGGTTACAAATTACTTTAAAAGAGTCGTTCCCCATGATTTTATAGGCTTTCTCTTCTCGTTCTTTGTCCAATTCTCGTTGTTCATCAGAATAAATAAGTAAGTTATCATAATGAATGGTCAGTGTTGTTTCATCACATTCAACTCCACTTGCTCCAATGGTTGATGCAATTCGTCCCCAATTTGGGTCTTCTCCAAATAGAGCTGTTTTTACAAGCAGAGAGTTAGATAGGGCAATAGATGCTGTTCGTGCCTCTTCGTTACTTTTTGAACCTTTTACTTCAAAGGCTATCACTTTATTTGCACCCTCTCCATCTTTTAAAATCATCATGGCAAGTTCAAAGGTTATTTTATTTAAAGCTTCTTTAAAAGCTTCTTTATTATATGCTCCTGAAACTTTGTTTGCTAAAAGCATAATAGTATCGTTTGTCGAGGTGTCTCCATCGACAGATATACGGTTAAATGAACCTTCTGTTGCTCCTGTTAATAGCTCTTCCATGTCAGCTTTTGGAATATCGGCATCGGTGGTAATAAAACAGAGCATGGTTGCCATTGCAGGGTTAATCATTCCTGCACCTTTACAGATAGCCGAAATGGTAAAAGATGAGCCATCATCCAATTCAATTCTAAAGCACAACTCTTTTTTAAAAGCATCGGTTGTCATAATGGAACGAGCCGTTTTATCAGAATTTTTGCCGTTATAGTCAAATTTATCAAAAGCAGACGTTATCTTTTCTTGATTTAGACGATAACCAATAACGCCCGTAGAAGACATAATAGGATTTTCTAAAACATGAAATTTATCTAATTTCTCAAAAATAGCTTCAATATCTTGAACTCCTTGTTCCCCTGTCATGGCATTGGCATTTTTGGCATTCATTAATATAAAATTGGTTTTAAAATCTTTTGGATATTTTTGATAGTGCTTAATTGGACTGGCTTGAAATTTATTGCTTGTAAATCGTGCAGTAACATCACAAAGAACATCTGAACGTATAAAAGCAACATCTCCATCGCTACTATCTTTCATTCCTACATTAACGCCATCGCTGTAAAAGCCTTGAACATTGTCAAGACCACCTTTAAGTGAAAATAGATTAAACATGATTCATCTCCTCTGGTTTTATTGTTTGTCTAATAATTCTTTTGGCTTTTTTAATACCTTCGCTTGGTCCAATAAGCAAAAGTTTAGCCCCTGCTGTAATGATTGTATGTCCTTTTGGCATAGGAATAAAGTGACCATCTTTGTTTCGTATTCCAATAATAGTTACATTGGCAACCTCTCTAAAACTTGCTTCTTTTATCCGTTTTAGAGTGAGCCATGATGTCTTAGTAACTCGTGCCTCTTCCATATCCAAAGGGGTATCTTGTTTATACAGAAACTCTTGTAGCAAGTTTTCCATATCTGGACGTATTGCCATCGCATTGATACGTTGAGCCATAATATTGGTTGGTGTTACCACTTTATCTGCTCCGAGTTTCAAAAGTTTCTGCTCATCTGAAATACTTGGTGCATTTGAGATAATAAGAAAAGGTCGTCGCCTATGAATTTCATCTTCATACAGACGCATAGAAGCAATGGTTGCAATGTTATCAGCAATATTATCGGCAAGCGTAATAATACCCTTAGCAGAGGATAAATGTGATTTTAAAATAGCCTCTTCAGTATGAGGTTCTGCTTGTACATAATAAGGATATTTGTATTTTACTGCCAATTCTGCAATATTTTCATGAGGATCAATAACCACAAAAGGAATATGACTTTCACGCAGTTGTCTGCTTACTTGAATGGTAAACTCATTATGATAACAGATAACAAAATGCTGTTTTAATCGTGCAATATCGTAAAGCATGTTTCTCTCCTTTATAACTTTTTGTAACTCTCCTCGATTTAATACATCGACGATTAGACCGATAGCCACTGAAAAGACTAAGAATCCAAAAATAATAAGACAAATGGTAAACATACGCCCCAAATCTGAAATGGGTGCTATCTCTCCAAATCCAACGGTAGTAAAAGTAATACCTGTTTGATAAAGAGCATCAAGCAGTTCCATATCATCAATAATAATATAACCAAATGTACCAAACATCATGGTCAAAATTGTTAAAATAAGGGGAAGTCTAAAAGGTGCTAGAAGTACATATAACTCATCACTTAGAGTTATATGTGGGGTAGGCTTTTCTCGCCAATTAAGAAGTTTTTTGATTCTATTTTGTTTTGCCAAAATAGTTTCTAAAAGGTGTAAGGACTACGCCTCAGTAGTTTCAGCTGTTGCTTCTGCTGCTTTTTTCTTCATTGTTCTCAAAGTTGACGCAGCAACTTTAATCTTCTTAGTTGTACCATCTTCTAGTGTAATTTTTACAGAACGTAAGTTTGGTAATTGTCTTCTTTTAGTCTTGTTGTTTGCATGAGATACATTGTTTCCAACCAATGGACCTTTTCCTGTTACATCACATCTTCTTGCCATAATAATACCTTTGTAATAATTTTCATTATTTAATAGAATGTTTTTAGAAATACTAAATTTTCTTGTTAAAATATAGATTCTAAAAAAAGTTTTGCAATTATAGACAAAAAATTCTTAAGAGCAACCAAATTGGGTTATCTTTTTCTCATTATCAAATAGATAAAAAATGGACCACCTAGAAAAGCAGTGATAATTCCAATAGGAATATCCGAAGATGCTCCAAGATTTCGAGCAATCAAATCCGAGACAACCAAAAAGAATCCACCATAAAAAAAGATAGGAACAATAAGCTGTTCAGCAGATTTTTTGTAGATGCTTTTCATAATATGAGGAATAATTAACCCCACAAATCCAATAGGACCCGTAAGACTCACACAAACCCCCACAGCAACAGAGACGGTTACCAGTAAAATGGTATTTACTTTTTTGACCTCTACTCCTTTTAGATAGGCATAATCATTTGAAGTAAGCAGAAGTTTGAGCTCTTTTCTATACCAAAGCGTCATAAACAGCAGTATCAACGAGGTCAAAACAACAGTAAGTGTTTGAGTTAATCCCACCACATCCACTGAACCCATGGTAAAACGAATAATCTCAAAACTCTGCGACTCATCACTAAGATAAAAAATAATCATCAATGAAGCGTTATAAAAAAATGCCAAAGCAATCCCCACCAAAAGCAGAGCATTGGTCTCATACGATTTTAGCCGAAGCGTTAACATAAACAGAATAAATACCGTCAATAATGCCCCTAAAAATCCAAACAGAGAGAGCAGAGAAGTAAATCCAAACACAATAGCCACAGCCACCCCAAGTGTGCTTCCACTAGCCACTCCAAGAGTATAGGGAGTAGACATAGGGTTTTTAAATAGCGATTGAAAAATCAATCCCCCCAAAGCCAAAATAGCCCCTGCAAAAAAAGCCAACAGAACCCGAGGAAGCCGAATATCCCAAAAAAGTTTATAGTCAATGGTTGTTGGGTTGTCTAGGTTATAAAGTTCTATAGGGATTTGCCCATAGAATGGAGCTAAGAGGATGATGGTTAGGGCTGTTAGGTAGAGTAGGGGTTTCATCTTATCTCTTTTGCTTCTAACAAAAATTTATCTAAACTCAATACTTCAATAGTAATATTTTTATAGTCTAAGAGTTCATTTCTATCATAAGTGACAAGATAAGCACTATTTTTTTCCAACTTGTCCGCAAAATATTTTAATCCTTCAAACTCTCGTTTTTTTGTTCTATCATCTTCAATATCATAAGAGACTTGATAAATTTTTTCATCAAGATAAAAGTCACACTCTTTTCCATCAAGTAGATAGGTTAGTTTTTCTTGATTTAAAGCTGTAAAAACCATGTTTTCTAAAATAGCACCTCTATCTTGAGTTCGTTTGACTCCTAGATTTAAAAAACCATTATCTGTTAGATAGATTTTTTTGATTGATTTTATCTGTTGTGTTAATTTAGTATGATAGTTTGGAATCGTTTGTATCAGAAAATTGTCTTGAAAATAACCAATATACTCTTTAATGCTTTTAGCATCTATACCTATCTTTTTAGCCAATCGACTGTAGTTGAGTTGGGTTGTTGCATTCGAAACCACATAAAAAAAGAGGTCTCGAATGGCTTCACTATTTTTTATACTGTGGCGTGGAACAATATCTTTTAATATAATATCTTCGGCAATATTTTTTAGTAGACCCAATTTGACTACAGGGCTAGAATTCGAAAAAACAGAATAATACCCACCCCATTTTAAATACTCATCCAAAGCTTGTTTTATCTCAATTCTATTTTGTGCTATCTCTAAAGAAGAGCTATGGTGTATTTTTTTGTAGTCAAGAAACTCTCTAAAGTTAAAAGAACTAAGTTCCAACTTTAAAACTCGTCCTGTCAAAAGTGTGGCATAAGAACTAGCCAAGAGCGAAGCATTTGAGCCTGTAATAACAAACTTAATATTTGAATTTTCATATTTAGATTTAACAAACACTTCCCAAGAGTCAAAGATTTGAATCTCATCTATAAAAAAATAAATCTTTTCATCTCGATTTGGATTGGCTAGTTTTAGATAGGCATCATATATTTTGTCAAGATAGCGAGGGTCATTTTTATAGGGGATAAAAGAGGGTTTCTCTAAATTAATAAAAAATATATTTTTAGAGTTAACTTCTTGTAGTAGTGCTTTTATCATCAATTTTGTAAGCGAACTTTTACCAACACGTCTTGCACCAATAATTGCCACTATCTCTTTTGCACTTAAATAGTCCAATGCTATAGGCAACATTTCACGATGAGTATAGTTATTATAAACCTCATTGGACTTTTTTAACCAATGAGGATTGTCTTCAAGAAGAATAGAATCCATATTTTTATCCTTTTTAGGGAATGTATTCCTTAATTATACTATTTATATGGAATGTATTCCTTAATATAGCTTTTTGTCTCTATTTCTCTTCTATTTTCAAAAATTCGTTCTCTATCATCTCAATAGTAGGAAGCGAAGAGACAAACTCTTTTGGTAAAATTTCTGTAAGCTCATATTCTGAAATTCCTATAGGCTGACTCATATTACGCAAAGAGTATTCAGCCACTATCTCATCTTTTTCTTGGCATAAGATTAGTCCAATAGTTGGGTTATCATCTTTATGTGCCAACACATCATCTACCACCGAACAGTAAAAGTTTATCTGTCCTGAGTAGCTGGGTTTAAACTCGCCTTTTTTTATTTCTATCACTATATAGGAGCGAAGTTTTAGGTGGTAGAAGAGTAGGTCTATATAAAAATCTTTATCACTTACTTCCAAGTGATATTGTCGCCCTACAAAAGCAAAACCACTTCCAAGCTCTAGTACCTCTAAAACCAACTAATACCAAAAATAGTGTATACTACCAATTAAAAAAGTAAAATGAGAAAATTAAAATATAAAATAGAACTAAATGAATCGGATAAAGCAGAGTTAGAAAAAATAGT
>Ga0256826_1002943_pt1 | contig 10289 bp, 8 predicted proteins | sample CV79metaG_FD_185975 | JGI IMG/M metagenome (GOLD analysis project Ga0256826, IMG submission 185975) | Hydrothermal vent microbial communities from East Pacific Rise, Pacific Ocean - CV79 | ecosystem: Environmental > Aquatic > Marine > Hydrothermal vents | place: Pacific Ocean: East Pacific Rise... | reverse complement strand
AATATTAAAAGTTATTAGAGCATATATGACGGGAGATGTTAAAGAAGAAGATAGTACACCAACTGCTAAAGTAACAACAGCACCTGCTCAAGAAGCTTCAGTACCAGTTGGAGATTTTGAATCTAGTAGTTATGGTTATTATGATGGAATTGCAGCTAGTTCTAACGAAGCTTCATCTAACTCATCAAAATCTTATGGTTTTTATGGAGAAGATGAACTTGAAAGTGAATCAAATGATGATTTTGGTTTCTTTGAAGAAGCAGCACCAGTTGCTCAAGAAATGGCAAAAGAAACAAAAGCAAAAGTAGAAACACCAAAAGTTGAGACTGCTAAACCTGTAGAGGTTATAAAAGAAACACCGAAAAAAGCTGCACCAAAAAAAGCAGAAGAAAAGGGACCAAAAAAAGCAGTTACTAATAATATTAGAGTAAATCTTGATAAAATTGATAACTTAATGAATAATGTTGGGGATTTAGTTATTACAAATGCTATGCTTAATCAGTTCGCAACTACTATTGAAGATCCTAAAACAAGATCAACAGTATTAGAAAGATTAGAACTACTAGAAAGACATATTAGAGAGATGCAAGATTCTATTATGAATATTCGTATGGTTCCTATGGATTCTATATATTCTAAATTTCCAAAAGTTATTAGAGATATTTCTAAAAAAGTTAGTAAAAAAGTTGAATTTAAACATGAAGGTGATTCTGTTGAGATAGATAAAGCAATGATTGAAGGTCTTACAGATCCATTAATGCATATTATTAGAAATTCACTTGATCATGGACTAGAAACTCCAGAAGAAAGAGTTGAAAATGGTAAAAGTGAAACAGGAACAATTACTATTTCAGCAGAGCAAGCAAATGGACAAATGATTATTTCTATTATTGATGATGGTAGAGGTGTTAATTTTGAGAGAGTTGCTGAAAAAGCTCTAGAAAATGGTGATATTGATGAAGGTCAATTTAATACTATGAGTGACAATGAAAAAGCGATGCTTATTTTTGGGGCAGGACTTAGTACTGCTGAAGAGATTACAGAGATTTCTGGTCGTGGTGTTGGTATGGATGTTGTTAAAACAAACATTCAAAAATTAGGTGGTGCAATTAGACTTGAAACAAAGGCTAATGTTGGTACTACTATTACTATTGCACTTCCTCTTACACTTGCTATTCTAGATGGGCTTGATATAGCAATTGGTACAATGAAATATATCTTACCATTAAGTTCTATTGTAGAATCACTTCAACCAACACCTGAAATGATTAAAAAGATTGGTGATGGAAGCCAAGAATTATTAATGTTAAGAGAAGAGTTTATTCCTATTGTTAGACTTTATCAATTATTTGGAATAGAATCAAAACATAATAATATTGAAGATGGTATGCTAATTGTCGTAAAATCTGGAGCAGAAAAAATTGCAATATTTATTGATGAATTTTTACATCAACATCAAGTTGTTGTAAAACCTCTTGATAAGAACTTTAAAGCAGTTGAGGGTATTGGTGCTGCTACAGTAAGAGGAGATGGTTCAATTGGACTAATTTTAGATATTATTGGTATTATAGAGGTTCAAAAGAAGTTTGAATTCGGAGGAACTAACTTTAACGATGTAGATAAGCAAGTTTCTTAAATGATAACGCAAGCTCAATTACACAGTAGAGTAAAAAACTTATTATATAAGCTAACGGGAATTACGTTAGCTGATAATAAAGACGTAATGATAGTAAATAGACTAGAAAAATTAGTAAGAAATACAAATTTTAATGGTGATATTAACTTACTACTAAATAAAGTAGAACATAATAATGAATTTGTAACAGAGTTTATTAATACATTTACTACAAATAAAACACATTTTTTCAGAGAAGAATTTCATTTTGCAGATTTAAAGAATAGAGTTTTGAAAAATAAAACTAATATTGATATTTATTGTTGTGCTGCTTCAACTGGAGAAGAACCATATTCTATTGCAATGACAGTAAAAGAAGTATCTAAGAGTATAAAAGCAAATATTACTGCAACGGATATTGATACACAGGTTTTACAATATGCAGCTAACGGTATATATAGATATCAAAAATCTTCAAAAGAATTTCCATCATGGATTAAGCCTCAAAAATATTTTAAAAAAAGAATCAAAAAAAACTTGGGAAGCGACGAAGTATTAATAAAAGTTAATGATGAGTTAAAAGATATGCTTACATTTGCACAGATGAATCTTAATGATAATTCATATCCTTTTGATAGTGAACAATTTGATGTAATATTTTGTAGAAATGTACTTATTTATTTTTCTTTAGAAGATCAAAATACAATACTTAAAAAACTTTTTTCTCATCTTAAAATTGGTGGTACTATGTATATTGGACATTCCGAGTCTCCTCAGGATTTGATTAATTATGCTGATAAACTCGGTCAAAATATTTTTGTAAAAACAAGTAATATATAGTAATGATTATAGGTAAAAAAGATGGAAGAATTGTAAATGAAGATGTTTTATCTTCTAGTCAAATTATTAAAGGTTTTCCAACACATACAATTATAGGTGGAGAATTTGCTATTGTAAAAGATAGTGATAATATTGCATTTAAAACATTATTAGGCTCATGTGTTGCTATAATATTTTATGATAATGTGTTAAAACTAAAAGCTATGAATCATTTTTTATTACCTAAAACAACAAGTGCTATTTATGATATGAAATACGGGTTATATTCAGTTGAAACAATGTTAAATGAAATGTATAAAATAGGTTGTAAAAAAGAAAATATAACAGCAAAAATATCAGGGGGAGCTAATATTGTAGGGCTTGATATAAGCTCATATAGTATAGGTCAAAGGAATGTTGAATTTGCTATGGATTTTTGTGCTGCTGAAAGATTTAAAGTTATTTCAAATCATACATTAGGAGCCAAAAGTAGGGTAGTATTATTAACAAATGAATTTGAAACTTATATTAAAACGCTTGATAATACAAATAAAACTAAAGATATGGTAATTGATGAAATTAAACTTCAAAAAGAAATTTCAGTACCACAGCTTACATCTAATTCTTCTCAAATAGAATTATTTTAGTAATAACAGGAAAATAAATGTATACAGTATTAGTAATTGATGATTCTCTATCTATGCGAAAAATAATAAGTGATTTTATAAATAAAATTGATGATTTTGAAGTAGTAGATACAGCACGTGATGCTTTTGATGCAAGAGAAAAAATAAAACAATTAGAACCTGATTTAGTAACGATTGATTTGAATATGCCAAAAATGGATGGCTCTGTTTTTTTAAGAAATCTTATGAAGTTGCATCCTATGCCAGCTGTTGTAATTTCTAGTCAAAGTGCAAAAAAGAACGATATATTCGACGATGGTGCAGTAGGATTTGTATCAAAGCCAATTACTGGTGAGTCTATGGGTGAATTTGCTGCTAGAATTAAAGAAACATTATTAAATCTTACATTTTTACTTAAACGATATACATTAAAAAAACCCAAACCTATTAAGCCTATAAGAGAACAACTACATAAAAATAATTTAATAATGGATAATGGTGTTGAAAGAAAAGTACATCCCGATGAAGTTTTAAAGTCATCACCTGCATTATTACCAGGAATTAAGTTAATAGCTATAGGCTCATCAACAGGAGGGGTTGATTCACTTCTTCAAGTTTTTTCTAAATTAGAATCAAACCTATGCCCAATAATTATATCTCAACATATTCCCTATGGTTTTTCTGCATCTTTTGCTCAACGATTAAATGACAATTCTTTAATTGAAGTTTATGAAGCTAAAGACGGTATGATACTAACAAATGGATGTGCTTATTTATCACCTGGAAATATGCACTTGACATTAGAAAAAATAGGTTCTGATTTAGTTATAAAACTACTTGATACTATTAAAGTAAGTAGACATAAACCTAGTGTTAATATTATGTTTAGAAGTGTTAATAACATTGTAGGAAATTCTTCTATGGCTATTATGATGACGGGTATGGGTGATGATGGTAGTATTTGTATGAAAGAATTACATGATAATGGTGCTTATACTCTTGCTCAAGATGAAGCATCATGTGTAGTTTTTGGAATGCCTAAAGTAGCAATTGAAATTGGAGCTGTTAAAGATATTTGTCCACTTAATAAAATAGCACAATATATGATTGAATTTTCAAAAAATAGAAGAAGATAATAGAATAATTTGATATAATAAAAAAAATATTATCAAGGGTATAAAATGTCTCAAAAGTTTATAATAAACGACTTTGAAAATTCTGCAAAGAACTTAGAAAAATTAATCAATAAAAATAATATTCAGTTAAATGAACTATTAAAAATAAAAGAAAAAACATACAATAATTTTTGTGTACCATACCAACTTATGCAAGAAAACTTAGAAGTATTTACAACACCTATATTTCATATTGATAGTGTTCAAAATAGTGAATTATCTCAAAAAGTTTATGGTGAGTGTTTACCTATTTTATCAATATACGGTACAAAATTAGGACAAAATGAAGAGTTGTTTTCTGCAATAAAACTAATCAAAAGTACTGAATCTAAAATATTAAATATTGAACAAAATAAAGTTTTAGATAATGAAATCAGGAATTTTAAATTGGGTGGTTGTGGACTAAGTGACAAGAGTAAAAAAGATTTAGAGGATATTAACCTACAACTAGGGGAGCTTAGTAAAGATTTTTCTCAAAACCTATTAGATGCAACAAACTCATGGGAAATGATTTGTGATGAGAGTGATGTACATCAATTACCTGCAAGCGATAAGCAGTCAGCAAGTTATGAAGATAAAGATGGAAATACAAAATATAAATTTACACTTCAAATGCCATCATATATAGCATATAGTACATATGGAAATAATAGAGAAAAAAGAGAAGAAATATACAAAGCATATTGTACAAGGGCATCTCAAAATGAAGATTTAATTGAACAAATAATAGAACTAAAAACTAAAAAATCAAATATCTTAGGTTTTGATTCTTATTCTTCATATTCTATAGAATCAAAAATGGCAAGTAGTGAAGATGATGTTATTAGTTTTTTAGAAAAGTTAGCTAGTTTTTCTAAAAATAAAGCAAATGATGAATTAAATGAAGTTAAAAATATAGCAAATAAACTTGATGGTATTAGTGATCTACAATCTTATGATTTAGGTTATTATAGTGAAAAGTTAAAAGAAGAACAGTACAGTATTGATGAAGAATATTACAAGCCATATTTTGAACAAGATTCAGTAGTACTTGGATTATTTGAATTTCTGTATAAGATTTTTAATATTAAATTTACTAGAATTGAAGAAGAATCATGGAATGAAAAAGTAAAAATATTTGAGATTCATGAAGATGGTAAATATATTGGTAAAATATTCTTAGATTTAGAAGCTAGAACCGATAAAAGTGGTGGTGCATGGATGCATAACTGGCATAATAAGTATGATATTAATAATAATAATCAAACTCCTAGTGCATTTGTGGTTTGTAATTTTCCAGCATCTTCTAAAGAACAAAAATCGCTTTTAAGACATAGCGATGTTGTAACATTATTTCATGAAATGGGACATGCACTTCATCATCTGTTGTCAAATGTAAATGAACCGTTCGTTAGTGGAATAAATGGTGTTGCTTGGGATACTGTTGAATTTCCATCTCAATTTTTAGAATATTTTTCATATGAAAAAGAAGTTCTTCAAATATTTGCTAAACATTACGAAACAAAAGAAGTATTAAATGATGATGCAATAAACAAATTAATAAAAGCTAGAAACTTTCAAAGTGCATTAGGTACATTAAGACAAGTTGAATTTGCACTTTTTGATTTTAAATTATACCAAAGTAAAAAATCAAAAGAAGAAGTACAAAGCTTATTAGATGAGATTAGAGAAGAATATTCTGTACTAACTCCACCGTCATATAATAAATTTCAAAATGGTTTTTCTCATATTTTTGCAGGTGGATATAGTGCTGGATATTATTCATATAAGTGGGCTGAAGTCTTAAGTGCAGATGCATTTTACTTGTTTAAAGAAAAAGGTATATTTAATACTAATTTAGCAAAAAGTTATAAAGATATTATTTTAGGTAATGGAGGTAGTAAAGATATGAATGAATTATATTTAAACTTTGCTAGTAGAGAGCCTAAAGTTGAATCTTTATTAAAAATTGATGATATTATCAGTTAAACTTCGATAAAATCACAAAATAAAATACAAAGGTTTATACAATGACAAATGAACAAACTATAGAAAAATTAAATGATGCATTAACTCAACTTATTGAAGCATATGAAATATTATTAGAAAAAAATGATAATCTTAAAAATGAAATTGAAGTTAAAAATGATAATATTAATGATTTAGAAAATAGATTAAATGAATTAAATGGTAGCACAGAAGTACAATCAAGTAAAATGGATGGTATGCTAAATAGAATTCAATCTTTATTAGGTTCTTCTGATAATAATACTGAAAATACAGCAAAAGAAGAAGAAATAGATTTAAGAATTGAGCCAGGACTGGACTTCTTAGATGATGAAGAAAAAGAAGATTCTAAATCGAATGAAAATAAAATTGATTTAGGTAGAATGGAATCATTATTAAATGGGCTAAATACTAAGTAATTGGTTTATTTAGACTCATATAAAGAGTTATATACTCTTTTTAATATATCTTCATTTGACAAAATTCATGATGCTATTTCTAGTATAGCACCTTCTTTATTAGAATACCATCTTGAACAACTTTTAAATAATATTGAATCAAATGTAATATTAAATAGACATAATATTCAAAATACTATAAACCTAGATACATATACTTTGTACTTAGATTATAGTGATAATATTTATATAGAACAAGATGTTATAGAAGATGAATATGCTACAGCTTCTCTTTGGTAGCAATTAATTTTCTAATAAATCGTTAATTACAGTTTGCCTTTTTGTAATCTCAAGCTTTTTACAAGCACTATCAAAAGTATCTTTTTCTCCTACAACATAGCACATGTTTTTAGCTCGTGTAATAGCAGTGTATAGTAGCTTTGTATTGTGCATTATATAGTGAGATAGAGTAATAGGTATAATCGCTGTATCATATTCCATACCTTGAGTTTTATGAATTGTAAGACAATAAGCTAAAGATAATAGATTTTCAATATTCGCAAAATCATAAAATACTACTCTATCATCATTTGGATATAACACGATACATTTTTTTTCTTCAAAATCAAGTTTTATTATCATACCTAGCATACCATTAAAAATTCGTTTATCTACATAATCAGTATTTCCACTTTTATATTGAGTCATTGAAAGTGATTTCATATTTTCATTTTTTGTGTGTATAACTTTGTCTGCAATTTTATATTGATATAAATTACCTTGATAAAACTTATTTTTGTTGTTATTTAATAACTTTTGTAAATTTATATTTAGGTTTTCAACTCCTAAAGCTCCATTTTTCATAGGTGTTATAACTTGCAACTTTGTCAGCATCTCTTTTATATTTTTTTTCTCTCGCAAGTTATGAATATCACTTATATAAGTACTAGCAATATTTAAAATTTCATTTACAATTTTTAAATTATTCTCATTTCTAATACTGTTTATTTCATATTGGCTAAGAGTATTTTTAAGTGCATAATAATTATTTATAGATATATCTTTAAATTTAAAATCTATAAAGTCATCTTTTAGTTCTGGTACACAACCTTTCCTAATTTCATTTGCAATAAATGCTATGGCTTGGTGTTCATCTTGTCTATATATTTTGGTAAGTTTTGTAAGAGGTACTAGATTATGTTTTATGATATTTCCTAGAATATCTCCAGCACCAATAGCAGGTAATTGACCGTCATCTCCAACTATTATAAATACGGTGTCATCAGATATTTTTGATAATATTTGATAAAAAGTAACACTATTTACCATACTAGCTTCATCTAAGAGTAATACTTTATATGGAAAATAATCTTTTTCTTTATTCGCCATAAACATTGATTGAATAGTTGAAGCTCTATATCCTGTAGTATCACTTATTCTTTGAGCTGCAATACCACTAAGAGCAATACAGTGTATTTCATCATAGGAATTTATTTCTTGAAGAAGTTCAAGAATAGCTTTAGAAGATGTTGATTTACCCGTCCCTGCATAACCTATAAGAGCTATTACACTCTCCCCTTGGTTTATTTGCTCTACTGCACTTTTTTGCTGGCTACTTAGCTTAAAACCTAAAGTTTTTTCTTTTTTAGTTATATAAGTATCAAAATCTTTTACAATAATTTCTTGTATTAAGTTATTAGCTCTTTTATTAAAAAATTCCAAAACTTGTTTTTCTGCATAAAATAAATTTCCAGGAGCATATCTGCCTTTTATAGTTTCATGTAGTCTATCATTTGCTAGCATATCTATAATTGCATTTTCATACAAGCTATCTTTATCATTAAAATAAAGTGCATCATTTAGTAGATTATATAATTCTTCTTTACTTATTGAACTATTTCCATTGGATTCACAAAACTCTCTCATAGTATAATTTATACATGCCATAATTCTAAATTGACTATCTTTTGGTATTCCCAAATTTGTAGCAATTTCATCTGCCCTTTTAAACCCAATTCCTTTTATTGATATTAGCATATATGGGTTGTCTTTTATTTTTCCAATTAAATTTTCAATAGCAGAAAACTCTTGATAAACCTTATTTATAAGATTTTTTGTAACACCATAGCTACCTAAAAAATCAGCTAATTCTCGAAGATGTTTGAACTTATTCCAAGAACTTACTATTTGAGTTAATTTTTTTTCTTTTATACCTTTAAATTGTAATAATTCAGAAGGTGTATTATCAAGCATATTAGCTAATTGTTCATCATTGTATTTTGATGTTATTTCAATTGCAAGTTTTTTTGTGATACCCTTTACAATTTTAGTTAAAAAGAAGTATATCTCTTCTTCTTTTATTTCTAAGCTTTCAAAAGAAAATTGTACACCGTATTTATCATGTGTTATCCATGTACCTTTTAGAAGTAATTCTACACCTTCTAGCTTTTTTAAGTCAGTATCAAAGTATGAACCACATATTTTTTGATTATTTTCTAATACAGCAATACAGTAGTTGTTTTCTTCATTAAAATATAATACTTTTTTTAAAACACCACTTAAATTTACTGTTTGATTAGTATCCATCAGTAAAGCTTCGTTTTTTATGTTTATCTTTTTTATAGTTTGATTTATTTTTTTCTTTATGAAGTAAATTTGATTGTTTTAGTAATGATTGTTTTTGATTGTCAAAATCTTTATGTTCTTCTTCAAAATAGTTACTTGTATATTGCAGAGTTTGATTTACAAAGCTTTCTAGCATTTGTAAATAAGAACTATCTAGTCTAGCAGAAGGGATTAATTTAAGTTCTTCATAATATCTATTTATTGTTTTTATGAATATTAGTATATCAAATTTAGGGTGTTTTAAAAGAGGTATTGTTCTTTTGTGAAATTTTTCTAAGTATCTAACATACTTTAGTCTTTGTTGTTTTTCATCAAGCCCACTAATGGGCTTAGTTTTATTATTTTCATATATATCCATAGGACATATACTATCTAATTATTGCTTACAATTATCTACTTTTACTATATCAAGCATATCAAATACATCAGTAATTGAAACTTCAACACTTTCAGATATTCTTTTGAGTATTTCGTTACTTGCTTGTGCAGCATTTTCATTTATAAGAGACTGTACTCCTGTATGAACATTTTCATGTACAGATTTTAATTTACTCCAGTTTGAAGTTTTAGTATACGCTTTTCCTTCATTTTCACTTTGGATTATCCATTTTCCTAAATTACATGAACCATGAGTAGTTACACTCCATGTATTTTTACTATTATTTAGTTTAGAGAAGTTTGTATCTTTAAATTTTATATGGTCATGTTTTAGTGATGCACTAATATTTTGCAATGAAACATCACAAGTTTGTTTGATTATAGAAAAGTCAAATTTTGCATTTGATGATACTTCTTCTAAATCATTTGATAAAGAATCAATTTTACTAGCTAAACTTGTAATACTAGCAGCTTCTTGTGCATTTTGTTGAGTTTTTTGGTCTAACTGTTGAACTGTATTATTGATTTGTTCTATACCGATTTTTTGTTCTTTACTTGAAGTTTCAATATCGTTTATTAAATTAATTGTATTAGAAATATTTTCATTTAATTTTCCATAACCTTCTATCATTTGAGTTGATATAGTTTTACCATTATTAGCTTTTTT
>Ga0256826_1002942_pt1 | contig 10290 bp, 9 predicted proteins | sample CV79metaG_FD_185975 | JGI IMG/M metagenome (GOLD analysis project Ga0256826, IMG submission 185975) | Hydrothermal vent microbial communities from East Pacific Rise, Pacific Ocean - CV79 | ecosystem: Environmental > Aquatic > Marine > Hydrothermal vents | place: Pacific Ocean: East Pacific Rise... | reverse complement strand
GCTAAACTTCGTTTTAAGTGGCTAAAAGAGGCTTTTTTGGCATTTAAAAAAGTAGATGTAAGTTCTTATGAGGTTTTACAAAACCGACAAGTTCCAACTATTGACACTGTCAATTATCTCTTAGAGAGTTATACAAAAATCTATCTTGTTATCGGTGCAGATAATTTAAAGAGTTTAGAGAGATGGCAGAGCTTGGGTGAACTTAAAAAAAAGGTGACATTCATTGTAGCGTCACGAGAGAAAATAGAGATTCCAAAAGAGTTTATAACTCTTCATGTGAGTAAAAACATCTCCTCGACTACACTTAGAAAAAAGATAGATAAAAACTATCTTCCAAAAATAAATGCAGAAGAAATAATACAATACTATAAGGAAAACAATGAACAATAGAATCCAAAAGATTACAGAAGTTTTAGATACAAATAAAGCCGAGGCGATAGAAGTTTTTGACTTAAGAGAGAAAAACTACTTCGTTGATTATGCGATTATCGCTTCATCATTAGGGACTAAACATACAACAGCACTTTTAAATCACCTTAAAACAGAGCTCAAACCAGAAGAGAACTTTAACAATGTTGATGAGAGTGGAGATTGGGTTGTTGTAGATTTAGGAGATATCCTTATCCACATTATGACTCCAGAGTATAGAATCAAGTACGATATGGAAAACTTTTTAAATACTCTAGGGAAAGATACTACTTCGGATGACGTTTAGTTTCTAAATGATTTTCTAAGATATGTCTGTAGTTGTAGATTGATTCTACATACTTTACAGGCTCTTCCCCTCGTGCATATCCAAACTTCAAATCACGATAATACTTCTTTTGTGAGAGCAGAGGAAGTACAATTTTTAAATCACTCCAAACATTTGGGTTTAAGCCTATGGTTATGGCTAGTGCCTGAGCATCTCGTATGTGCCCGAGTCCAATATTGTAAGCAGCAAGAGCAAACTTAAGTCTATTTTCACCTATAACCTCTTTTGCTACAAACTTAATCATCTGTTTAATATGACGAGTCCCTCCAACTATACTCTGTTTTGGGTCTAGTCTATTTTTCACCTTAAGCAGTTTTGCAGTATGTTTTGTAAGCATCATAAGACCTCTCACACCGGTATAACTCTTTGCCCTAGGATTCCAATGAGACTCCTGATACGAGATAGAAGCTAAGAGTGTCCATGGTATACCAAACTTTGCACCAGCCTCTTTAAAATAGTTCTCAAACTTAGGAAGTCTTGTTCTCATACGTTTATAGAACATTTTTGTATTGTAATAATCAAAGAAAAGAACATAAGAGTAATAATGATCTTTTAGTTGTGTCATTTTTCCCTCTTGATCATAAGTATTTAACCACTCATACATACTCTGCTCTAATTTTGGAGACTCTTTTGGAAAAACCCACGCTAATTTTTCACGACCACTAATCGTAAATGCCATCGTGATTTCAGGAAAATATCTTAGATTAAGTGCATATATATTTGAGTTAGCTATTGTACAGTCAATCTCATGTTTTGAGACCTGTTCTAAAAGCTCTTCAGTTGAAAGTGAGGGAGAGTAAGTGGCGTTTATCTCAAAGCCATCAGACTCAAGAGAGTGGAGTGTTTCAGCATATGATGTCTCTTCCCCTACAAGTAACTTTAATCCATATAAATCTTCTACATCACGAGGAAATTTAGAAGTTTTTTGCATCTTTCTACTACAAACAACCTGCTCTTGGACTTCAAAGTAAGAGGGTCCAAAGTTTAGGTTTGCCTCTCTTTGAAAAGTTTTTGTTATAGATGCTGATATGATGTCAATGTTTGGGTCTTTACTAAAGCTTAAAGCCTCTTTTACAGTATGAACAGTTGTAATATTGAGCTTCACTCCGATATGTTTCGCATATGCTAAAAGAAGTTCATACTCAAATCCCTTAGGACCATCTACTCCGATATAGTAAGTTGTGGGAGTATTGAGAAGAACAACATTTAAAACTTTTTTTCTTTTTATGATTTCTAAGTTTGAAACTTTTGCTATCTTTTTTCCAGGTTCATAAGCAGAATGACTCAACCAACCAAAGACAAAAAATGAAAATGATAAAAATATAAGAGATACAAGATAAAAATATTTATTCATCACACTAGTTTACATACTTAAACTTATGCAAAAATAAAACGGTTTACCCCATTCTCATACTCATAAGCTAAAACTTCATCATGTGCTTTTAAAATGGAGTCTACAAGGTAAAGTCCTAATCCAAAACTATTTTTAGAAGGGTTCTCTTTTGTAAAGGGCTCTATGTAGTACTTCAAAGAGTTTTTTAAACGCTCACCACTATTTTCAAAACAGAGCTCATTATTTAACATAAGAATATTTATATGCTCATCATCAGAGTACTTCATGGCATTGTCTATCATATTTTTAATGGCGGTTGTGTAGAGTCTATAGTTTGCATGGATTTTGCAGTGACTTGGAACATTCACACTTACAGACTCTTTTTCAACCATAGCCATATCTATAGCACCATCAATAATATCTACAAGACGATAGATACTAAACTCACGTTTATCATTGATAGATGTCACCTCTTCAATCATAGCAAACTCAGTAACAAGAGACTCTAAACGCTTAAATATACCACTAAATCTATCCCTCTGTTTCTGTGAGTCAAGCATCTGTGAAGCGATAGTACCTTTTGCTATTGGTGTTTTAAGCTCATGCATAATGTTTCGTAAAAAAAGAGTTCTTGATTCTAAAACTGTGTTGATTTTTACTTTCGCTGTTTCAATCTCATTTGAAACAAGTCCAATCTCGTCACAAGAGGATGTTTTAAAAGATATGTTCATATTTCCCGAACCAAAAAGTGCTATCTTTTTTCTCAGACGAATAAGAGGACGTAATTTTTGAAGAACTAAGATAAAAGAGATACAGATAATCATAAAAATACTACTATAAGCATAGAGTAGATTAATATAGGAGTATGGTTCTAACTGTTCATCTTTTACTAAAATACCAGCGTTTAAAGTTTGAAGATGAAAATAGATAGTTTTTTTATACTCTATCATAGTAGCTCGGAGTTGTGTTCTTTGTGTAAAACTTCTAAATCCCTCTCGTTTTAAAAGCTTAGCATTTCTTAAGACATCTTCTTGAGAGCTCTTGTCACGAATAATCTGCATTTTATATACAGCGAGATTTGCATCAAGCATAATCTCTGAGTTATGTCTCTGTTGATGATCTCTATAGATTTGAGTGATAACAGAGTATTTTGTAAAAATGTGATCTATGTACTGTTTTTTATTGAGTTTATAAAACTCCCAAAAAACGGCACTTACACTTATGAGAGAAACACTTAGTGCAAAGAGTACCGTGATTAAAACAGCATTTTTTTTCATTATTTTAGAAGTTTATAACCAACACCACGAACGGATTCTATAAGTGTTTTATCGCCTATTTTATTGCGGATACGTCCTACCATAACATCTATACTCTTGTTTGATGAGTCCTCATTTATGGCATTTACATTGTGAATAAGATCCTCACGAGAGACTACAAGCCCCTGTTTTGAAATCATATAGGCAAGAATCCCAAACTCAGCATTTGTAAGGTCGATAGTGCGACCCTTGTATGTGATAACCATAGTAGCTTTATCACATTTAAAGTCACTTTTATTTTCCGTTTTTTCTACACTTTTTGCTTCATAACGGCGAAGAACAGAGTGTATTCTCGCTTCAAGTTCTCTTGGGTCATAAGGCTTAGGCATATAGTCATCAGCTCCAAGTTCAAGAGCCTTAATCTTATCTGTCACATCAGAACGTGCAGAGGAGATGATGATAGGGATATCTTGGCGTTCACGAATAGCTTCACACACTTCTAAGCCATCCATACCAGGAAGAGTCAAGTCTAAAATGACTAAATCAAATGGCTCGAGTTTTAAGATACTTACTGCTTTAAAAGGGTCATCTTCTGTGATAACCTCAAACTCAAACTGCTCAAGATACTCTGTTAATATCTCAGCTAATTCTAAGTCGTCTTCAATCATTAATATTTTATTCATATTCAGATTCTAACAGACTTTGTTAATGTTTTGGTAAACCCTCTTGTAAAATTCATCACGTGAGAAATCTTTTATGAGATAATCATCTGCACCGTTATGGAGCATAGTACTTGTAAAGTAAGAGTTTGTCTCTTCACTCAGAACAATAATTTTTAGTTTTGTAGTATCAAATTGTTTACGAGCGTAGCTTAAAACACTCAGAGTATCAACATAAGGCTCATTAGAGTCTATAATGAGTAGGGAGATTTCAGGGTGAAGATCTAACTTTTCATAAGCCTCTTCATTGTTATGAGCATTAAAAACTTTAAAACTATGAAAAGAGAGATTTTGTTTGAGATAACTACTGTAGATTTTAGAATCACTTACTATGAGGACAGAAATCTGTTTGTTTGCCTTGAGTTGTAGCAGTCTATCTATCACTAATTTTTCATTGTTATGTTTTACTTTTTTAACATATTCTACTATTTGTGAAGATTCATAATCATCAAAAAAGTCTTCATTAATTTCGTTTGTAAAGACTATTGGAGCGAGATTGTGTTTGTTTAGAAGGGCTATGATTTCACCATGTTTAGCATCTTTAATGGAGTGTTCACATACACTAAACTCATACCGACGTTTAGAAAGAAGCTGTTTTGCCTCTGCATAAGAACTCACTATGTCATAATCAAACTCAGAAATCTGTTCAAGTAGTTTTTTAAAAACCGCTTGAACAATAATACTATCTTCCACAATTAAAAGCTTAGACATAAATGCTCCTCTTAAGTAATAAACCCATTATAAAGAAATATTGCTTAAACTAAAACCAAGACTAAATTGTAAGTTATAAATGCCATAACATATGCAACTATGGATGTAAAGGCAAAAAGATAAAAGAAGTACTTTATATGCCCAGCTTCACGAGTAAATACGACTGAAGCTGCCAAACATGGAAGATAAATCATAATCACAACTATAAATGCCATTGCCGATGCAAAAGAGATGTTTTGTGAAATGGCTCCCATAAGAGAGTTGTCTTCGGCATCTACATCTCCACCTAAAGAGTAGAGGACACCAAGTGTTGAGACTACTACCTCTTTAGCTGCCAATCCTGTTTGAAGTGCTACACTCATCTTCCAGTCAAAGCCTAATGGCTCAAACATAGGCTCAGAAAACTTACCTATACGTCCAAGGTAACTCTGCTCTAAAAGTGCTTCATCAAGAGAAAACTGAAGTTTCTTCTTTGCTGTCTCAGTTTGTGCTTTTTCTATCTTCGTTGCATACTCTGTTTCTAAGAGTGAGTTATGAGGATAGTTACTTAAAAACCACACAAGCATAGCAGCCCCAGCGATAAAAGTACCAGCTTTTTTAAGATACATCATCGTTTTTGTTAAAACTGTATGATAAATCAACTTCAAAGATGGCAGTCTATACTTTGGCATCTCCATAACAAAAGGTTCATCTACACCTTTAAAAGCTGTAAGTTTGAGAACTTTTGCAGCCATTATGCCTAGAAGTGCTCCACTTATATAGATAAGAAAAAGAATATTTCCTGCCATCTCTGGAGAGAAGAATGCTCCTGCAAAAAGGACATATACAGGGAGTCTTGCACCACAAGACATAAAACCAATGATAAAAAGAGTCAAAAGTCTATCTCTATCATTTTTCAAAATTCTTGCTGACATATAGGCGGGGATAGAGCATCCAAAACCAGTTACAAGGGGGATAAAACTCTGTCCATGCAGTCCAAACTTATGGAAAAATCCATCAAGTAAAAAGGCAACTCTTGACATATAACCCGTACTCTCTAAAAGCGCGATACCAATAAAAAGAATGATGATATTTGGTACAAAAAGGACTACTGCACCAACACCAGAGATTACTCCATCTACTATGAGTGAACGGATATCTTCATTTGATATAGTCGCGCCTATAGTCTCACCAAACCATCCAAAAAAAGCATCTATATAGTCCATAGGAATAGCCCCGATTTCAAATGTTAACTGAAAAAGTGTCCACATAAAGAAGAGAAATATAGGGATACCAAAGATAGGATGAATTAAGATATTGTCTATCTTTTCTGTTGTAGTTTTTTTCTCTACAATAGTTTTTTGTTTCACTACCTCTGCAACAACTCCACGGTTAAAAGAGTTGTACTCTTCAGCAAATGCTTCTTTTATGTCATCACTATCATGATGAAGTTCTATATGTTTACTCGCTTCTATAAGAATGGGTTGAAGTTCTGTCCAGATAGGATTATCATGAAGTCTTGCATATGTTTTTTTATTGTTTTTTAAAAGGTTTATAGCGATATTTCGATGAGTATTTGTTGCCGCATACTTATGCTTGTCAAGATACCAAACTATCTGTGCTATCTCCTCTTCAACTGGTTCTGAAAAAACTAGTTTTGGATTTATTTGAGGCATTTCATACTTTGTAACAACCGCTTGAATAAGCTCTTCTATACCCTCTTTTGTAGCTGCTGAAACTTTAATACAAGGTACCCCTAGTAACTCAGACATATACTCTGCATTTAGCTTTATGCCCTCTTTATCTGCTTCATCACTCATATTTAGAGCTATTACAACTTTTTTACTCATTGTTAAAAGTTCCGATGTAAGCTGTAAATTTTTCTCTAAGTTTGTTGAGTCAACAACATTGATGATAATGTCATACTCCTCTGCACATAGATAGTCGTGAGTTACTCTCTCTTCTATTGTATAGTCTGAAAAAGCATATGTTCCAGGTAAATCAACAACTGTAAAGTGATGATTACCATAGTCAAAGAGTACCTCTGTTTTATCTACAGTCACACCAGAGAAGTTTCCAACATGAAGATGGGCGTTTGAAACAGAGTTGATAAGCATACTTTTACCAACATTTGGTTGACCTACTAATGCCACTTTTATATGATTTGCAATAATTGGACAAGCTTTGACATTCTGATCTAAATTTTTTTCTTTCATACTTCTTCTACCTCGATTAATTCGGCTTCTTGAGCACGTAATGCTATTCGCATTTTTCCTATTTTTACTTCTATTGTACTCTTCGCAGGAGCATGTTCAAGTACTTCTACTTTTGCATTTTTCATTAAACCAAAAGAGATGAGTCTCTGTTTGAGATCATCTTTTGCATGGAGTTTTACAATCCTTACTTTACATTCTTTATGGCAATCAAATAGTGTTTTCATTATTTATCTTTTTTATTTATTTTAAAAATTATAGTTGAGCATAACTTGAGCACGATTAAAATCATACTCAGTTTTAGTTTTACTTTCTAAATCTTGAGCTATTGAATACAAAAGTGCTATTATAAACTCTTTATTGACATTATATTCAACTCCTATATTTTGTTCACTTAAATGTGCACTATCATTTGCACTATCTTCTTTTCCTACAAAATCTCCATATGCATAGAGCAAATTGAGTGACTTATAGTTATAGACCAAACCAAAGACTAAGGCACTCGCTTCTCTATCTTCTGATATCGCATCAATACTTAATGTGTCCATACTCGTAAAAAGAGCACCTCCACCAATACCAGCGAAACTTCTTTTACCATTATGTTTGAGGGACTTATTGTAAGCGATATTTACACCCACTCCATAAGCTACTCCTTCAAGTAAAACACCATATATATCGGCTTGGACTCCACTCTCTTGTGCTTGTGTCTCTTTGAGATACTGCACTAATCCATGAATGGAAAATTTATCGTTGAACAAATACTTTCCACCAAAGTCGCAATACAGAGCTTTTGTCTCTTCATCTTCAGCTGATATGTCATAATACCAAAGACTTCCTTCTAGTTTATCCGAATAGCTCATACCCGACAACCAAACACCGTGAGGACCTGTACTTACCCAAGCCTCATCAAGACCAGCGCCTGAACCCTGCCAATCCATAATGTTTCCTGCTAGAAAAGAGAAGTTATTTAACTCATATCTTAAAAGATAAGCATTAAAAGTATTTTGAATCATTCTCACATCATCGCTATCAGCGAGAGGAGTATCAACAATCTGTCTCCCTGCTCGAAGATTAAAATCTTGATACTTGTAGTTAAGATATGCTTCACTTAACTGAGTATAGTTACCCTTACTTGAAGAGAGCTCTGGATTTTGTTTTCCTGTTTCATGAGCACCGGTTAATACTCTAATGTCTTGTGAAGTTGTCATTGCTACACCTGCATTGAAACCATTAAAAGATGCAAGTTCATACTTTAATGTCCCACCAAGAGCTGTTGCATAGTTACTTGTTTGAGATGCTTGTTCTTGTTTATTTGCTGCACTGAGAGTACGAATCTGAGCTGTAAATTCTCCCTCAACAAACATCGAACGAAACTTATCAACCGTTGAAACTTCTTTTTTTTCTAATTTTCCAAAACTATCTATCGCTTTTTTTACTGAAGAGTGTCTATCTCTCTCTTGTGCGGCATCAAATCCATACATAGAACTCAAACATAGAGATAAAAATAGACTAATATTTATGATATTTTTCATTTTCTTCCTTCAGATATAAAATAATAACGATTATCAACTTAAAAATAAGTTAATATTGATAACAAATATCATAAATCATAGATTTATCGTAAACTCTAAGAATTAGATATAATACAAATATAAAACATTTAAGGATTCTAATGAAATTTCTATGGAGACCCTCTTGTCACTTCAATCTTGCAAACCTTTTTACATTTGTAAATATTGCAGCAGGTTTAATGGCTACGTACTTTATCACACAAAACAACTTCATTTTAGCTATCGCTCTTGCATGGCTTGGTGGAGCCTTTGACATATTTGATGGAAAAATTGCTCGTAAATATCAGCTCAGCAATGAGTTTGGCGTTCAACTTGATAGCTTTGCAGATTTTTTAAGTTTTGTTCTTGTACCTGTATTTTTAATCTTTCAAGCAGTCTATGCAACACAACTTACTGGCGTTTGGCTTATCTTAGCTTCTGTTATTAGCATTAGCTATGTTATCTCTGGTCTTCGTCGTCTTATCCAGTTTAACATAAATGCTGATGCTGGAGAAGTTGAGAAGTACTTTGTAGGTGTACCTACTCCTCTTGGAGCTATTCTTTTATGGCTTGTTTATCTTACAAATGCTTATGAGTTACTTCCAGCTTATGTAGTTATGCTAGCTATGGCTTTCATCGCTTGGACACTCAACTCTAAACTAAAAGTTAGACATCCTTAAGATACTTAATCAACACTTTTTTAAGCTTATCATCGTCGATAGGCTTACTTAAGTAGTCATCCATTCCACTCGCAAAACACTTCTCTTTATCACCCTGCATAGCATTTGCAGTCATAGCAACAACAGGAATACTTCTATCTATCTCTCCGTTTGAACTTCTAATAGCACGAGTCGCATCATAACCATCCATATTTGGCATCTGACAATCCATCAGTACAATATGATATGGTTCAGATTTCTCTTGTGCACTTTTGAGTGCATTTAATGCTTCGAGTCCATCATTTGCTATGTCAGCTTCAAGACCAAACTCCTCTAAGATTCCACTCGCTACAAGTTGGTTTACCTTGTTGTCATCAACCAATAAAATTCTTATATCCTTAGAAAATTCAAATGTATCCTCTTTATCTGGAGTAGAGATTAATGTTTTTGGTATCTCAAACTTATCATTTAATGTATCAAGTGCTTTGAGAATATCATTTGTAGTAGCTGGTTTTGGATAGTATGTATGAAATCCAGCTTCCATATAAGTATCTATATGAAGTGCTTCTTTGAGAGAGGTCATTAAAATCAATTTTGTTTTTTGAAATCTTTTGTCTGATTGTATTAACTCAAGAGACTCTAAAGTAGTCTGGTTTTGAGTTAAAAAAACTATATCAAAAAAGTCTTGCTTATCTGTAAAAAGTGAATTTATATCATCAGATACTCGAACGTCCATTCCCCAGAAAAGGAGTTGACGATGCAGAGCGGCGGCTGCGATACTACACTTATCAATAATAATCGCTTTTTTGCCCTTAACTTGAACTCTTGGTTCAACATAACGAACCTCATCTGCTAAGCCAACATCTATCTCTACCCTAAACTCACTCCCTCTTCCCTCTCTAGAAGTTACACTTACTTTACCATTCATAAGAGTACATAACTGCTTAACAATGGCTAAACCAAGACCTGTACCACCATACTTTCTTGTAGTTGATGCATCTACTTGAGAAAAAGAATCAAAAAGTTTACTTATCTTAGATTTTGCTATTCCTATTCCTGAGTCCCGTACAACAATATGCAAGGTTGCTCTATTTTTATCTCTACAAACGAGAGAGA
>Ga0256826_1002941_pt1 | contig 10291 bp, 4 predicted proteins | sample CV79metaG_FD_185975 | JGI IMG/M metagenome (GOLD analysis project Ga0256826, IMG submission 185975) | Hydrothermal vent microbial communities from East Pacific Rise, Pacific Ocean - CV79 | ecosystem: Environmental > Aquatic > Marine > Hydrothermal vents | place: Pacific Ocean: East Pacific Rise... | reverse complement strand
TAATGTTAATCTACTCTCACCAGTTAACTCGTCAAATTGCTCAACAACCGTAACACCTGGAATAATATCTTCAAACTTCAATGTACCGTTTGCTTCAGCAATCATTGGCTCTGAGTATGGGTCCCACTCAGCAATGACTACTTGCTCTTCATTTGCAGACTTAGCAATAAGGTCACCTCTTGCAACTTTAGAGTTGTCATCAATAGAAATAACTGAACCTCTTGCAATGTAGTGTCTTGCAGCTTCACGTTCATTTTCATCAACAATAACAGCAAAAAGACCTTTTTCAGAAATGGCTTTACCATTTTGAACAGAGTCAAGTCTTTCAAGGTAGTCACCTTTCAACAAGAAGAACTTAACCGTTCCCTTTGCATCAGCTTTAATATCTTGAGTAATTGGAGAACCATCTTCAACGGTTAATTCAGAAGCAAAAGGAATACGCGCTGGTACTGACCATGCTTCTTTAATGACTTCGATAATTGAATCACCCTCTTCAATAATCTCACCACTCTCGTAAGGCAAGAAGAGTTTTCCATCTACTTTTCCACCAACACCAGCAAGTTCATTTGTTTTTGCAATGTCATTCTTTCTTACAGTATAACGTTGCTCTTTTGCACCTTGTTGTACAGTTAAAACAATCTCGTCGTGTGCATGAACAATGGTTAATTTACCTCTTGTCAATGACTTAACTTTAGGCTCAACCAAAAGTACACCAGCATTTCTTCTGTTTGAAACAAGAAGTTTCTCTTCGTTGTTTTTGTAAACATTTAGGTTGTAGTAACGAATGAACCCTTCTTTGTTTGCAATAACTTGACGCTCTTCTTTACCAGCAGTCGCAGTACCACCTGTGTGGAATGTACGAAGGGTAAGCTGTGTTCCTGGCTCACCAATTGATTGTGCAGCAACAACTCCAACAGCTTCACCACGTTTAACAATCTTGTTTTCAGCCATGTTCAGACCGTAACACTTAGCACAAATACCTTTTTCTGCTTTACAAGTAACCGACGTTCTAATGTTTACAGAACGTACCCCTGACTCAGAAATAAGTCTTGATCTCTCTTCATCAATCATTGTTCCTTCAGATACCAACACTTCAGAAGTAATAGGGTCAATAATATCAGCCGAAATTACACGTCCGTAAACTCTGTCTCCCAATGGCTCAATAAGTTCGTTACCAACATAAATGTCTGAAACATCAACACCTTCGTGAGTTCCACAATCGTGCATGATAACTTTAACATTTTGAGCAACATCAATGAGCTTTCTTGTCAAGTAACCAGCTGATGCTGTTTTCATTGCTGTATCGGCAAGACCTTTTCTCGCACCGTGAGTTGAAATAAAGTACTCAAGTACGTTTAGACCTTCACGGAAGTTTGAGGTAATTGGTGTTTCAATAATTGAACCATCTGACTTCGCCATTAGACCCCTCATTCCTGAAAGTTGTCTAATCTGTGCAGCAGAACCTCTAGCCCCTGAGTCAGCCATCATGTGAACTGAGTTGAAACCGTCTTTATCTATTTTAATAAGTGACATAAGAGAAGAAGCTACTTCGTTGTTGGTATCTGTCCAAATATCAATAATTTTATTGTAACGCTCTTGCTCTGTAAGAAGTCCTTTACCATACTGTTTTTGAATCTCAATAACGTAATCTTTAGCTTTATCAACTGTTCCATATTTTGATTCTGGAACTTTAATATCATCAATAGAAATAGAAACACCCGACTTCGTTGCATATTTGAAACCAATGTCTTTTAGGTCATCAAGGAACACAGAAGTATGAGAAATACCACTTTGTGCATAGATATAATCAACCAATGCTCCAATGTCTTTTTTCTTCAAAATTTTGTTCCAAAAACTCTCAGGAACATAATCTGGAATAATTGCTTTTAAAATAATTCTACCAGCTGTTGTATTAATAATTTTACCATTTAATACGGTTCTAATTTTCGCATTAAGGTCAAGACCTCCCTGCTCGTTGGCAATAAGAATTTCATCTACGTTTGCAAACAATTTATGCTCACCAACAACGTCAATTTTCTCTAATGTTAGGTAGTAAAGACCTAAAATCATATCTTGTGAAGGTACAGCAATTGCTTTACCTGACGCAGGAAGAAGAATGTTCATTGATGCTAACATCAAGATTTTTGCTTCTGCAATTGCTTCATCTGACAATGGAATGTGAACAGCCATCTGATCCCCATCGAAATCGGCGTTGAACGCAGCACACACTAACGGGTGAAGTTGAATCGCTTTACCATCAATAAGCTTCGGGTGGAAAGCTTGAATTGAAAGTTTATGCAGTGTTGGTGCACGGTTCAGAAGTACTGGGTGACCGTCAACAACATCTTCTAAACATTCCCAAACTTCGTTTTGTTTGGTTTCAATCATCTTCTTAGCTTGTTTAAGCGTTGTAGCATAACCACGCTCTTCAAGTTTTGCCATAACGTGTGGTTTGAAAAGTTCAAGTGCCATAATTTTTGGCAATCCACATTCGTCCATTTTCAGACTTGGTCCAACAACAATTACCGAACGTCCAGAGAAATCGACACGTTTACCAAGAAGGTTTTGTCTAAAACGCCCTTGTTTACCTTTAATTACTTCTGAAAGTGATTTAAGTGGTCTTTTATTAGCACCCTTAACTGAGTTTCCTCTTCTACCGTTATCAAAAAGTGCATCAACAGACTCTTGAAGCATTCTTTTTTCGTTTCTAACAATAATTTCTGGAGCATCAAGTTCTACAAGTCTCTTAAGTCTCTGGTTTCGGTTAATTACTCTTCTGTAAAGGTCGTTAACATCTGAAACAGCAAACTTACCACCGTCAAGACTTACAAGAGGTCTAAGGTCTGGTGGCATAACTGGTAAAATTGTAAGCATCATCCACTCTGGTCTGTTACCTGAGTTTAGGAAAGACTCAATAACTTTAAGTCTCTTAACAATAGTCTTCTTTTTGGCTTCTGATTTGGTAGCCAAAATGTCCTCTTTAAGTCCAGCAAACATATCAACAAGGTCAAGGTCTGCAAGAAGTTCTTGAACAATCTCACCACCCATTCTTGCGTCAAGTCCAGCGTCTTCAAAACGGCTAGAGATTGACTGATATTGCTCTTCATTAAGTACGTCATATTTTGCTAAAGGTGTAGCACCTTCAGAGTCATAACATGCTTCACCTGGCTCTTTTACAATGTACGCTTCGTAGTAAAGTACACGTTCAAGGTCTTTCATTTTAACACCAAGAAGTGTTCCAATTCTTGATGGCAATGAAGAAACATACCAAATGTGTGCAACAGGTGCAACAAGGTCAATGTGACCCATTCTGTTTCTTCTTACTTTTGATGTGGTTACTTCAACACCACATTTTTCACAAACAACACCTTTGTAACGCATTTTTTTGTATTTACCACAAAGACACTCGTAGTCACGTACTGGACCAAATGTTTTTGCACAAAAAAGACCATCTCTCTCTGGTTTTAAAGTTCTATAGTTGATAGTTTCTGGCTTTTTAACTTCACCATAAGACCAAGACAACACTTTTTCAGGACTAGCAACTTTAAGTTGCATAGCCATAATGTCTCTTGGACGCTCTTCTTTTGTTAAATCAATAGGGGTTAAATTCTCTAAAAAGTCACTCATTATGCATCTCCCTCTTTCTTACTTTCATATAGGTCTACATCGAGACCAAGTGCTTGAAGTTCTTTTGTAAGTACGAACATTGTCTCAGGTACACCTGATTCTGGTACGCTCTCACCTCTTGTAATTGCTTTGTATGCTCTTGTACGACCATCAACATCATCTGACTTAATGGTTAACATCTCTTTAAGAATATGTGAAGCACCATAAGCTTCAAGCGCCCATACTTCCATTTCTCCAAATCTCTGTCCACCAAAGAGTGCTTTACCACCAACTGGCTGTTGTGTAACAAGCGAGTAAGGTCCAGTTGAACGTGCGTGAACTTTTTCATCAACAAGGTGGTGAAGTTTCAACATGTACATGTAACCAACGTTAACACGCTCTAGCATCTTCTCACCTGTTTTACCATCATAAAGCTCTGTTTTACCATCGGCATCCATTTTTGCTAAAGCAAACAGTTTGTCGAACTCTTCTTGGTTTGTTCCTTCAAATACAGCTGCACCAAACTTAACACCGTTTGCCCAGTCTCTTGCATAAACAAGTAACTCATCATCAGTAACTTTAGCCAATGTCTCTTTTGCATTCATCAGTTTTGCAACATCTGCAATTTCAGCCATTTTAGCTCTAAGGTCAGAAATCATTGTCTCTTTATGTGCATCAAACATCTCTTGAATTTGCTCTCCAAGTTCTTTTGCAATCATTCCTAAGTGAACTTCAAGAATCTGTCCGATGTTCATACGAGAAGGTACCCCTAGTGGGTTCAAGATAATATCTACCGTTTTACCTTCTTTTGTATAAGGCATGTCAATCTCTGGAACAATATTAGAAACAATACCTTTGTTTCCGTGACGTCCAGCCATTTTATCACCAACTTTTAGTTTACGTTTTGTAGCAATATAAATTTTTACAAGCTTAGTAACACCATTTGGTAAAATGTCATCTTTTTCTAAGATGTGAAGCTTCTCTTCATGTGCATCTTTAAGTTTTTTCTTCTGTCTTTGGAAGTAACTCTTAGTTGAGTTGTACTCAGACTCAATAGATGAATCGTAAGCTGATACCACTGATTTTAATGCAAAACGGTTAACCCCAGCAATAACATCAGCCTTAATTGAGTCTCCTGCTTTGTAGTCAACTTCTGCCACGGTAACGTCTGTAGCTAATGATGCTTGAGAAAGAAGTGCAGCAATGCGAAGAAGCTCTTCTTTATCAATCATAAGCAATTTGTCATGGTGCTCAGCATCAAGAACAGATTTCTCTTCTTCATATGACTGAATTGCTCTCTCATCTTTCTCTTGACCTTTTTTGATGAAGACTTTAATGTCAACAACAACACCTTCCATAGATGCTTTACAGTAAAGAGATTTGTTTACAACGTGACCAGCTTTGTCTCCAAAGATTGCTCTAAGTAAACGCTCTTCTGGTGTAGGTTTAATCTCACCTTTTGGAGAAACTTTACCAACAAGAATCATTCCTGGTTTAACATGTGTACCAAGTTTAACAATTCCAGACTCATCAAGATGAGAAAGCTCATCTTCACGAATGTTCTGAATGTCTCTTGTAATCTCTTCTGTACCATGTTTAAGCTCTCTTGCTTCAACTTGTACTTCGTAAGTGTGTACTGAAGTAAAAGTATCTTCTCTTAAGATTTTCTCAGAGATAATAATCGCATCTTCGTAGTTGTATCCATACCAAGGCATAAACGCAACTCTCATGTTCTTACCAATTGCAAGCTCACCCATGTCCATGTTTGGTCCATCAGCAATAACTTGCCCAGCTTTTACAACGTCACCCACTTTTGCTGTTGGAGACTGTGTAAAGGTAGTATTTTGGTTGGTACGCATATTTTTTTCCATTGGATAATGGTCAATATATACGCCCCCTTCGTCTTCGCCTAAAATATAAATATTTTTAGCATCAACTTTCTCAACTTTACCTGGACGTTTAGCTTTAACTGATTCCCATGCATCACGAGAAACAATTGCTTCCATACCTGTACCAACTACAGGTGCATCTGTCTTAAGAAGAGGCACTGCTTGACGTTGCATGTTTGAACCCATAAGCGCACGGTTGGCATCATCATGTTCCAAGAATGGAATAAGTGCAGCTGCTGAACCAGAAACCATCAATGGCGAAATATCAATGAGCGTAACTTTTTTAGTTTCGTTAAGAAGAATCTCACCGTTACAACGTGTTTCAATAAGTTCATCAACAATTCTTCTATCTTCAATTTTAGTAGAAGCTGGAGCAATAACTAAGTCTTCCTCCTGAGTAGCAGTAAGGTAAACAATCTCTTCTTGAATAACCCCATCTACGACTTTATTGTACGGTGCTTCAATAAATCCAAGCTCATTAACTTTTGCATAAGTAGCAAGGGTGTTAATAAGACCAATGTTTTGTCCCTCTGGAGTTTCAATTGGACAGATACGACCGTAGTGAGTTGGGTGAACATCCCGAACTTCAAAACCAGCACGCTCTTTAACAAGACCACCCTCACCAAGTGCAGAAAGTCTTCTTTTGTGTGTCACTTCTGAAAGTGGGTTGGTCTGATCCATAAACTGAGACAACTGACCTGACGAGAAGAATTCTAAAATGGTATTTGTAATCATTTTAGAGTTTACCAAGTCATGAGGCATAAGCTCGTCAAGTTGACCAGAAATAGTGGTCATTTTGTCTCTAATTGCTTTTTGCATTTTAGTAAGACCGTTGTAAAGTTCATTACCTAAAAGCTCACCAATTGCTCTAATTCTTCTGTTACCCAAGTGATCTCTATCATCAATATGACCTGCACCATTTTTAACTTTTGAAAGGTATCTAACCGTGTTAATAATGTCTTCTGCTGTCATAACAGTAACGTAATCTGGAATGTCAAGACTCAATTTATGGTTCATTTTCATTCTACCAACTTTGGTTAAGTCATAACGCTCTGGATCAAAGAAAAGTTGTCTTAAAAAGTTTTTTGCAGCTTCAGCTGTAACAGGTTCCCCTGGTCTCATTACCTTATAAATACGAATAACAGCCAATTGATTTTCATCTTCAATCTCTTCTGTTTGCTTAAGAAGTCTTAATGACTCTTGGTCAGCAATGAATGACTTAATGATTGAATCATCAGCACCTTCAGCAAGGTCATCTGCAATTTGAAATGACTCTACCCCAGCATCAATAAGCTTTTTAAGTTTAAGCTCATCCATCCCTGTTACAACATCAAAAAGAACTTCTCCACTCTCTTGGTCAATAACTGGACGAGAAAGGTGACGTTCTGCAAGAACTTCGATTGGATATTCAACCCACTCTAGTCCATCATCAATAAGCTTTTGAGCTTTTTTCTTTGTCAATCTTTTTGCAGCAGCAAGCACAACGTTACCATCAAGGTCACGTACTTCATATGGTGCACGACCTGCAAAATCTTCTACAGAAAATTTTGTTACAAAACGGTTGTCTTTAACAAATACTTCTTTAGAAGCATAGAATAGTTTCATGATGTCTTCTTTAGAGTAATCTAACGCTCTAAATAAAATGGTTACTGGAATCTTTCTTCTTTTGTTAATTCTTGCATACAAAATATCTTTTGCATCATACTCAAAGTACAACCAAGAACCTCTGTCTGGAATAATCTGTGCAGAGTAAATAAGTTTGTTAGCAACCGTCGTTGCTTCTTCTTCTTTAAAAATAACCCCTGGAGATCTGTGAAGTTGGTTTACAACAACTCTCTCAACACCATTAATGATAAAAGAAGTTCTGTCTGTCATAAGAGGAATGTCTCTTACGTAAACAGCTTGTTCTTTAATCTCTTTTGGGTCAAGTTTTTCACCTGTCTTCTCGTCTCTGTTCCAGATGGTAAGGGCAATATTCATTTTTAATGATACAGAGTAAGTTAATCCACGTTCCATACACTCACGAATGGTATATTTAGGTTGAACAATGTCAGAACCTTTATATTCAAGTGAAAGTCTGTTTTGGTGGTCATGAAGTGGGAAAACTGAACGGAAAACTTTTTCAATGGTAGATTCAGATCTGTTTTTAGCATCAATCATCAAGAAATCATCGTAAGATTTTTGTTGAAGTTGAAGTAAGTTAGGAACAGCAATCTGTCGAGGGGTCTTGGAGAAATCGACACGTAGTCTATTTCCAGAATGTAAAGTATTTAACATGGGCAAACCTCTTTATAGTGTGTTATGTTATTAGATGAATGTATAAGATATACAAAAAAACTATTGCGCAATAGCTTATCGCTATATCTCACCAAATATTATAAATTTAATCTGTCTTTTTTTGATTTTGTACTGTTACTAATGCAGCACAAGAGTTATAATCTACTGTTACAAATGCAGTAGAAGAAAGGGTCTAAATATTTTAATGTTTCAAATGGGAAATCCCATCTGAAACGAATAAGTCAAAGTTGACTTATTTAACTTCACAAGCTGCACCAGCTTCTTCAATTTGTTTTTTGATCTCTTCAGCTTCATCTTTAGAGATAGCTTCTTTAAGTGTAGTTGGAACATCTTCAACTGCAGATTTAGCTTCTTTAAGTCCAAGACCTGTAATAGCTCTTACAACTTTAATAGCGTTGATTTTTTTAGCACCTGCATCTGTAAGAATAACATCAAATTCTGTTTTTTCTTCAGCAGCTTCAGCACCAGCACCAGCTCCACCAGCTACTACAGTTGCTTGAGCAGATACACCGAAATGCTCTTCAAATTCTTTTACAAGCTCTGAAAGCTCAAGTACTGACATGTTTGAGATAAATTCTAAAACGTCTTCTTTAGTTGTTGCCATAATTAATTCCTTTAATCATTCTATTTTTAATAATTTCTTTGGATAGTTCCTATCCGATTCATTGTCGGCTAAAGCCAACCCTACGCTTCTTCTTTTTTAGTACCCAAAGCTTGAAGACCAATCGTGATTGCACGAGCTGGACCATTCCAAACATTAAGTAACATACCAAGAAGTTCTTCTCTACCAGGTAATTTAGCCATTGCATTAATTGTAGCAATATCTGCAACTTTAGACTCAATTACACCAGCCTTGATTGAGAAGTTTTCTGTATTTGCCTGTGCAGATTTATCTGCTACTTTACAAGTAGCAATTTGATCTTCACCCCAAATAAAGATGTTTGTATCTGTAAATGTTAACTCATCACAGTTTGCATTTTTAAGTGCAATTCCTGCCAATGTGTTTTTAACAACACGTACTTGTACATCATTTTCACGTGCTAACGCTCTTACACCTTCTAATGCTTCAACAGTCATACCTTTGTAATCACATACGATTACAGCACCCTGATCAGCAAAAGCAGTGCTAAGTTCGTTAACAATAGCTTCTTTTTCAGTTCTAGTCATTTGTTCTCCTTCCGACCTCTAAGAGGGTAACACTCAAAGTGTTAACAAACTTTTTTCAAAGTTCTAGATTAAGCTTTCGCCCCAATTATCTTTAGTCTAAGATTTTATATGCCAAGCATAAAGGAAAAGGCATCATAAATGATGCCTTAAGCTTTAGGCTCTACGCTTTAATATCTAAAAGTTCAGCTGTGTCAAGTGTCACTGCTGGACTCATAGTTAATGAAATCGCACCATTAAGGATGTATCTACCTTTAGCAGAAGCTGGTTTAACTTTGTTAATAGTCTGCATAAAAGTTTCTAAATTCTCTTTAATTTTCTCAGCACCAAAAGATACTTTTCCAATTCCAGCGTGAATGTTACCTTTTTTGTCTGTTCTAAAGTTAACTTTTCCACCTTTAGCTTCTGTAACTGCTTTAGCTACATCCATAGTAACAGTTCCTGTTTTAGGGTTAGGCATTAAACCTTTTGGTCCTAAAATTCTAGCTACTTTTCCAAGTGTTCCCATCATGTTAGGAGTTGCAATTACTGTATCAAAGTCGATGTTACCTGCTTGAATTGCTTCAATCAATTCATCAGAACCAACTAAGTCAGCACCTGCTGCTTTTGCTTCATCTGCTTTATCATCTTTAGCAAATACTGCAACTCTAACAGTTTTTCCTGTACCATTTGGAAGTACTACAGAACCTCTAAGCATTTGATCTGCATGTCTTGGGTCAACATTTAAGTTTAACGCAATCTCTACAGTCTCATCAAACTTAGCTGATTTTAACTCTGTAAGAAGAGCAGTAGCTTCAGCTACTGAATAGTTCTTCTCTACTTCTATTTTTTCTAAGAGCGCTGCTCTTTTTTTATTTACTTTTGTTGCCATTTATTTCTCCAGCGATATAATAAATCTCCCACTTACTAGTGGTAATAATAAAACAATATTACTTATTCAGTAATATCAACACCCATAGATCTACAAGTACCAGCAATAATTCTTGCTGCCATTTCTTTGTCATCTGTATTTAAGTCAGCAATTTTCTTCTCAACAATCTCAGAAATCTGAGCAGCTGAAAGAGATGCAACTTTATTTTTAAGAGGATTATCAGAACCACTTTTAATGTTCGCAGCTTTCATAATAAGCTCCGATGCAGGTGGTTGCTTTGTCTCAAATGTAAAAGATCTATCAGCGTAAACAGTTACTTCAACAGGAATTTTGAATCCCATTTTGTCTTTTGTTCTTTCGTTGAATGCTTTACAGAATTCCATAATGTTAACACCACGTTGACCAAGTGCTGGTCCTACTGGTGGTGATGGGTTAGCTGATCCAGCAGGGATCATCATTTTGA
>Ga0256826_1002940_pt1 | contig 10294 bp, 6 predicted proteins | sample CV79metaG_FD_185975 | JGI IMG/M metagenome (GOLD analysis project Ga0256826, IMG submission 185975) | Hydrothermal vent microbial communities from East Pacific Rise, Pacific Ocean - CV79 | ecosystem: Environmental > Aquatic > Marine > Hydrothermal vents | place: Pacific Ocean: East Pacific Rise... | reverse complement strand
TTGAGGGTTAAAAAACTCAAGAACCGCAAATGCAAACCAAAAGAAAAGCAGATAGGTAATATCACGATTAGTCTGACTAAAACTAATTTTTTTATTAAAGTTTTTAAAAAAAATCGCAATTAAAGAAATAACAAGTAAACCATCGATACCTAATCCAAGTGGAACCCCTCGTATGTAACGTGTTAACCCAATTGCAATAAATGCAAAAATCAGTAATGTTACAATCCCAAGCGAAGGATTATTAAATAATCTGTTAACAAAAACTAACCCAATTAATAATCCAATAAGAGCAGCTGCAATTACAAGTCCACCTTTTGCAATAACATAACTCAAAATAACAGACAATATAATTATTGCTGTAATCACAAGTGGATGTTGAAGCTTTGCTGCTCCAGTTTTATCTTTTATTGAGTCAAACATTGGAGATAAAAGTAGTAAATTATTTCTATAATTCGTCTAAGTAGTTATAGTTTTAAATCTATTAGTAAAAAAATCTTTTAAAATTGAAAATCCACCTAAAAGTACTAGTCTCTTTTTTATTTCTATTTCTTTAGATAAATAATGTAGTCCAACAAAAATACCAATAACAGTAAACAGTATTGTAACAATTGCGACCATATTGAGTACCGTTATTGTTGTTAGCAACGATGCAGAGCCAAATAGCCCTTCTAGACTTATACCATTTATAAATAATACAGCAACAGCAACAACTAGTACTATATAATAAAACCCAAATACTACAATTGCATCCCCAACAATATTTGAAATCGTCATATAAATAACTTTAATAAAATTTTGTTTAGGCATATTTATACTATCGAGTGCAACACCAGTTAACCTATCAATTGGAAGTAATAATCCATACAGGCAAAAGATTCTAAACACACTAGCGGTTTCCTTATACTCAGCGCCACCTAATATTGTAACAAAGTCTTCAGCATAAAAATAAGATATTGCCATTATTGGAATGAGTAATAATGTCAGCCCACCAGCATTTTGATAATATATCTTCTTAAACCTAGCTGTATTTCCCTCAATGCTTGCTTTCGACATTTTAGGAAAAGCAGTCATAGCGAAACTGCGTACCGGAATTTCAATAATTTCGGTTAACTTAAGCGGTATACTATATAATGCAACACCGGTAACTCCTAAAAATGGACTTAAACCTATGATAAATGTATCAGCACTTCGCAAAAGATTGGATCCTATTAAAGTTCCGGATGTATACTTACCAAAATTTAAAATTATTTTACTAGATTGCCTTGTCGCTTTAAAAATATGTCTCACCCCGTCCCAATTAAGAAACATTGCAACCAATGAACTAATAAGATTAGTAATAATATATGCTAACATTATTACAATAATACCAGACTGAAAGAAGTAATAATTTACAATAAGAAATAACATAAAAGAGGCAACATTTACAATTCTAATTACAAGAATACGATCAAAACGCATCAAAGCCTGAAGAACTGATAATGAATTATTAAAAGGCATATTAACTATTGCAATCAATGGAAACCATGTGAAAAACAGAGTAAAGCCCGATTTACTTATACTTGATGAAAAAAAATAATTTATAAGTAAAACAACTGCCACAATGCTTAAGGTTGAAATAAGATTGATAACATAATTAGACCCAATTAGTTGCTTTGCTTCTTTATCCTTTGCACCTGATAAAAACCTTACTATTGCTGTACGGGTTATCCCAAACCTCAGCATATCAAGAAAATTTAATGTAGTAATAAACAATACCCACTCTCCAAATTCGTATGTAGGCAAACTCCTTACCAGTATAATAAAGGAGAAAAAACCGAAGACAGCAACAGCTCCATTATTTGCTAAGGATAAGAAGTTATGGCTCTTGATTATTCTAGCTAGTAAGTTGGGCACAGGTTAAGCCTTTCTGTTGATTTTTATGCGATATTGAAAAGGAATAAAAAGAAATTCCTTAATCTTACCAAACCTATTTGGTTTTGTAATTTTTGGCACATCAGAAAGTAGCTCATCAAGGTTATAAAGTTCAACTTCATTTAAAATAGCAAGCGGCTTATGCGAAGAAATTTCGTCATACGTTTGTAAAGCTGTAGTATCTGCCTTTGTTAATTTATTACTAGCATTAATAACATAGAGTGACATATCAACATTTCCGATTAGTTTAATCGGGTAAGTATTGTACACAACTGAAGGTAATTCAATAAATATAAAATCGTATGGATTATTAGCTTTTCTTAGATATTTTGAACTAATAAGTTCTTGCAAATTTTCAACATCAATAAAACTATTTGTTATACCATAAACATATGAATAATTATAATCAGCCTCTTCTTCATTAAGCGATGAATGATTAAGGTACAACACCCTATCGCCCACCTCTCTTAAACGATTAACAATTCTATCTGTCAATATTGTTTTACCAACACTATTCTGAGTACTAAATACTATTACAATATAAGGACTATTGTCATTTTTAGCAGAACTTTTATTAAGAGATAATTTAATATTCTGAATTATTATGTCAATTAATCGTCGACTAACAAAAGCAAGCTCATTTGCTTTACTACGGGAGTCCAATCGCGGAAACGCACCTGCCAACTTCATTTTCGTGTATTTTGCTACCCTTGATGGATTTTTCATAGATGTATCAAAATACTCAAGCATAATAATAATAAATAATGTTAAGAAGAAACCAAATATGGCTGCAACCAGTACTATTAACTTTGCTCTGGAAGGGTTAGATGTAATAGGAAAATATGGCTCATCAACCATCTTAATATTTGTTGACATTTCCTCATTTTGTTGCTTCATTTTTGCTAAATTGAGACTTCGCAATAAATCAAGATAGGATTGCTGAGTAACCATAATATCTCGTTCTATACGTTTTAGCATGGCTCCTAATGGAGCAAAGCGTTGATATGTTCTAACAAAATCCAGTTTTCTTCTGGCCAATACAATTAATGATGCTTTCGATTCCTCATGATTAATTGTATTTATTAACCATTGTTCAAGTAAGTTTTTAATTGGTAAGCCCTGTGTTGAATGGCTGTACAAAAACAATTGATCAACATAAAATTTAATATCATTTCTGAGTTTTTGCTGACGCTTTTTAAGTTTATCAAGCTGCTCAACAACTCTTTCATCATAATCTGATGCTAACTCGTTAATTACGATACTCTCGGTAACTTGTGACAGTTCTTTTTTCATTTGGTTTACCTCATCACTTTTGAGATAAATACTGTCACGCGCTGTTAAATTAAGTTCTAACTCACGTAAAGTAGCTATGGAAGAAGCAAGTCTAATTTGTTCATTCTGGTAGTATAAATCAAGATCTTCCTTTTGACCAGCTATTGCCTTACTTTGCTCATAATAGTTAATAATATTATTCTTCATATTAAACTGAAGCAATCTATCTTCAGCAGCCTGTAACCTTTTATCGGCAGAGTCAACTTGTTCCTCAAAATATTTCACAACCAAACTAGTTTCAGTTGATCTTAATAATTTATAGTTCTTCATGAAAACTTTAGATAAAATTTTCAAAGTCTGCTGACAAATACCTGGATCATCAGAAGTAAATATCAATCTAACTAGGTCTGAATTATTAATTCTATATATCTGAATTTTACCAATAGATCTCACACTATAATGCTTACTTTGTCCATAATGCATTAATCCATAGATATAATTTGTATCACTACTTGTGTATAAATTAGAAATATTTGCTAAAGTTTGTTTAAAATCAGTTGGTTGCACACCCGGTGGAATTATTGGATCCTTTGCAAAATCGGAATAATTATTTAGCTGAGCTTTTAAGTTTTTTAACTCAAGTTCTGCACCATTAGAAACCATAGAATTAAACTCAGGAACCTCATACGAAACCTGTTTTATTGCATAATCCTGTGAATAAGCCTGATTAGAATTAGTAGGATTATTACTTATTATAATTTTTTGTCCAGGAATAAGAGATCTGTTATCAATTCCATTTATCTCTCGGAGTTTACTAATATTTACTCCATATTTTTTAGCAATAGAAAACAAAGTTTCACCAGTTTTAACAATGTGATACTTATTATCCGACACTTTGCCCTTCTTTACAACTATTGTTTGCCCTGGGGTTAGTGTATTACTGCTAAGATTATTAAGAGACATGATTTCACCTGCAGAAACTCCATATCTACTAGCTAATAATGATATTGATTCACCTTGTTGAACAACATGATTAATAAATCCATTATCATCACTTCTTCTTTCAGTTGACATCATACCTTTATCAACTCCAATATTATTATTTGTGGTTACATCAGAAATTTCACTACCGCTTCTATTTCGAGCAGCTCTATTCTTTTTTTTACTAATCTCTCTTTCTAACGATCGTATTTCTTTTTCAAGATTATTAATTTGTGCTTCCTTTTCGCGTTCAATACCAGATTTATTGTTTTTTACAACCAAATCTTTAATCCTCTTTGGTGTAGTGGCTTGTAATCTGCTATAGTTAATTTGGGAAATGTATTGTGAATTATACTTTTCAAGTGAAAGATCCTGCGTTAGTAGTTGTAAAGATGTTTCTATTAAAGTTTGACGAGATTTAAGGAGGTTAATCATATTATCAAACTGCGCACTTGTAGTAAAAAAATCATTTGGTCGTTGTGATGTAGATTCTATCGAATAACCAGTAGTAATACCTGTATAGATTACTGCTTCAGATTGGAATACTTTTTCTTGGTTACGCGTAAAATAGAAAGTAACACCAGCAAAAATAATTGGTATCGCAATTAGAATGAGCAAATTGCGTTTAAGTAATTGTATTATATAAACTATATCCATATTAATCTTCGGGTTTATCTTAATACTGTAATTAAATTAAACCTAATACCTGTAATGACCTCAAGTGTTTGGTAATTTTTACTAAATTCTGCTATAGCTTTATGAAAATCAATAGCTCCTCTAGTTTGTATTTCCTTTAATCTTGTATATTCTGCTGTTGTGATCTCACCATTCAGAAATTCATTCTCTGCCATTTGCATCTGCACCATTGTAAAAGCCTGATAATCATTATAAATTCGGATTTCACTTTGAGCACTTACTAAATCATTATACACCTCAATAACACGTTCTTGAATAAACTGCCTGTTTATTTCCTTCTGTGTGAGGGCTATTTCGATCCATTTCTTCTGTTTATTAATACGATTACGTCTGTCAACCAGAGCTCCCAAAGGCATTCTTACGTAAAACATTGCAGCAAATGCCGACCTGTATGATGTTAGGTTTGAATAGTTTGAATATACAGATGGATTACCTGCAGCAGATCTACTCCAGTCATAGTAACCCCATCTACCTCCAATAGCATCTAAATTGACACTAAGATATTCAAGCCACTCACGGGCGGCTGATTTTTGCTCATAGGAATAGTAATCAGCCCTAAAATCTTCAATCCGTAGCGAAGGCGAGTTAAAACCAGCGGAATCAACTAAAACACGCAATGGTGGCAATCGCTTTGTTATATCATCTGTTAGGGGATTAAAATATATATCTTCACTATTCGATAATTTCTGCCCACTTACTTCAAAGAAGCAGAACATCAACAAAAGCATTACAAATATATTTTTTAACAGTATTTTCATTATTAATCTAATTTCGAATCTATATTATTGTTACTAACAATATGGTTGCAAGCTACAAAAATATTAATCCCATGCAAATCCCATTACCAATATTTATAAATATGTTTTCAACAAAGACAACTAAACATTATCTTTCTGAAATAAAGCAGGTATTGTTCTTAATATCAACCACATATCACCCCAAAAAGAATATGTTTCAGCATACTTATTATCTAATGCTTTTCTTTCGTCATTTGACATATCTCCTTTTTTGCCTCTTAACTCAACTTGCCAAAGACCAGTTATCCCAGCAGGTCCCATAAATCTAGCACTCCAGTCGTCAGAGGTTAACAGTTCTGCTTCATAAAGAGGTAAAGGTCTATTGCCAACTATTGACATATCTCCTTTCAGCACATTAATTAGTTGAGGAAGCTCATCAATACTGGTGTTTCGGATAAAATTTCCAATTTTACTAACTCGTGGATCATCTTTTATCTTAATAAAAGCTTCTGAATCATGCTTTCTTTTCTGATCGATATACCAATGTTCACAAATCATATTTCCACTTATATATAAAACAGGGGAGCAATGTTTTCCTTCGGGTAACTTAGCACATTTTGGGCAATCAAAACTAAGTGTAGAATTACTATCTGCATTTTCGGTATATTTATTCAGATGTTTTAAATCCTTCAAATGCTTATCGGCACCAATGTACATTGATCTAAACTTCAGAAAATTAAAGATTTTATAATTAGTACCAACTCTTTTTGATTTATATACCGGCGCTCCTTTTGATTCAATACGAATAGCAATTGCGACGAGTAGTAATAATGGTGATAGAATTATTAGCGCAATAAATGACGTTATAATATCAAATGCACGTTTAATAAATGGGGTTTTATAGTCACGGTATGCCGATGCAGGTTTTTTAGTTATCTCAACAAAACCATAAAATCTAAGTAGATATTCAATTCTGATATAAAGCTTGTTTAAATCAAAAGGAAACCTGTATACATCATCAACAATTTTACGTGCTGCAAATGCTGTTTCTTTAAATTTATCATCCTTTTCAAAAAGAAATAATATAAACGGGGTTTTAAGTAAGCCCTCAATTCCACGTATAAGCTTTCCAACAGCTATACCATTCATACCTTGCAATCTAGCCTCACATACAATTGCATCTGGTTTATTTCCATTCTTTAGGTACACTACCGCTTCCTGACCGTTGGATAGTTGATGAAAACCAAACTTGTTTTGCATGACGCCAAATGCAGAAATTGCATCAGGATTATTTCCAATATATAGTATATTTAACACCCTTTAAACAAATAAATTACGCCCCTCTTCGTGCAATCATATTATCTATTCTTATAGCTAATTCTTCCGGATTAAAAGGCTTTACCATATAATCGTCAGCACCTAGCTTAAGGCATTTTACTCGTTCATTGCTGCTTTCAATCCCAGATAACATAATAACAGGAATATGACTGAAAAAACCACTTGCACGTACGTTCCTAATGAATTCGTAACCATCTAAATTTGGCATTTGTATGTCAGTAACAATTAAATCGGGTAAATCACCTTGCTCAAGATATTTTAATCCTTCTTGTCCGTCATTACATGTTACAACATTGTATGAGTTACTCAAAAAATTTTCGAGTAACATCCTTATGCTTAATTCATCATCAATTGCTAGTATAGTTTTTTTCATTTGTCTGCTTATTATTAACTCATTGTGTTATCCTAGTTAACAGCAAAAGTAAAAAAAAAACCGCAAGAACAATGAATTTCTATTTTTTTAATCATTCCGGTAAAATTATTGAGAATTTCGAACCAATACCCAACTCACTTTCTACAGCAATAGTACCATTGTTTAATTCTACAAATTCCTTACACAAGAGTAGTCCCAATCCTGTTCCTTTTTCGTATTCAGTTCCAAGCGTAGTCATGTTTCGTTGTGAATCAAATACCTTTTGTAAATCTTCAGAAGCAATACCTACACCGTTATCAACAAATACAATGCTTGTGCTATTTCCAACTTTATTGGCAATTATTCTTATAGTACCTCCCCTTTGCGTAAATTTGATTGCATTAGAAACTATGTTACGCACTACAACACCCATAGTATTTGTATCAATATTTACAATTATGTCTTTATCAATCTTAATTTGTATCAATAATTCCTTTTTCATTAGTAATACTTTTAACAACTGAACATTTTCGTAAACAATGTCATATAAGATAACCTCTTCAAGAAAAATATCGATTCTACCTAATTGGGACTTGGACCAATGTAATAGATTTGTTAACAAATCAAAAGTATTTTTAATACTCTCATAAATCAACTGACTAAACCTAATATGATCATCAGTTTGATACTCAAAGAATTCTGTTGCCATAAGTTTTGAAAATCCTAATATTGAATTAAAAGGACCGGTAAGATCGTGTGCAATTATCGAGAACATTCTATCTCTGGTTTGCAATGCCAATTTTAAACTTTCACGGCTTTCATGTATATTTCTCTCAATCTGTTTCCTTTCTGTAATATCAGTACAAAAGTTAACAAAAAATGAAGTTTTATTATGTCCGGAATCAATTAACAAACATGAATTATCAGCTATTATATACGACCCGTCCTTTTTCCGTATCGAGACTTCACCTCTCCATTGCCCAGTGCTTTTTACAGTTGGAATTATCTCATCTCTGAATAGCAGTTTACTATCATTGTCAGCAAATTGAAACAACATCTTACCCAAAATCTCATTTCTATTTGCATAACCACCCATTTTTAAAAGAGCATCATTTATATATGTTATTTTACCACTTACATCTGCAATTACAACAGACTGATTTGTAGTTTTGATAACTTTTGAGAGTTTAACTATTTCCTTTTTGGATTTTCTAAGGAAGTTATTTAAAATAATGAGCAGAATTACTACAATACTTGCAACAACTGCAATTATTATCAAATAAAGTATAATCCTATTTCTTTTTTCAATTTTAACTAATTCCAATTTCGATTTCTCACTTTCATTTTCAAACTGATTTATGAAAAATTGCACCTTATAATTTGTCTTACTTATTAATATTGAATCGCTGTACATAGAAGCCAAGTCCAAATATTTAAGTGCATTTTTATAATCGCCTTTTTTTTCGTACAATTTTACAGTTTTGCTGTAACCATACACCATAAATTCAATCCTATTAATATTTTCTGCAATTTTTACACCTCTGTTTAAGTAATAAAGAGCACTGTCATACTTTCCTAATTCAGTATAATTACCTCCAATACTAATATATGAAGGGCAGGAGTGTGATACATCACCAAATTCCTCACGAATACGTAATGCTTCCTTATTGCAACTTAATGTACTTTCAAAGTCATTCAATAACGAGTATATATGTGCTCTCCGAGTAATTAATACCGCTAATTCATGATTTTTCCCAAGCTCTTTTACTAATACAACTGAACTATCAATATACATAAAAGCAGTATCATACTTATTTTGATTAACATAAAAATCACTCAATTGTTTGTAAACCTTGTGTACTGCTATTTTATTATTTGCTCTTCTTGCTTCACGTAGCCCCACTTTATAATAATAAATACTCGAATCGTAATTATTAGTCATCGAAAATATGTGACCTATGTGTAATAAATTTGATATAAATATTATTCTATCTTCATCATTTTTAGAGTATTCGATTGATTTCTTAAAGAATCTAACAGATTTCGCCAATTCATTAATTCTTAAAAAGAAAAAAGCTAGTCTACTATAAATTAAAGAAGTATGCTCTGTCAGATTATTTTTATCAGTTATCCCTTTGGCTTCATATAACACTCTAATTGCATTTGAGTAATCAAAAACTCTTACAAAATGGTCAGATTCAGCTATCTTTACAAGCACTAGCATGTCAAACATATTACTACCCTCGCACAAGGTAACAGCTTTGTTAAGCATAGTTTGCACCTTTGAATATTTTCCCGCAACACTATTTATTCCCACCAAAAATATATAGTGTTCAACTATTAGTTCATTCTGGTTATTTTCTATAGCATACTTTAGTCCCAAACTGGAATAATGCTCAGCACTATTAATATTCTCATCTCTAATACCATATGCAATTTCTAAGTACAAAGATGCTTTATTTTTAGAGCTTACCTTTTGTGCTATGCTAATTAAACTGTCTGAATTAAAAGTATTTGAAAAGCCAACAACAGCTATCACAAAAAAATAGGTGAATAGTATAAACAAACGCCAATAATTGCCTGTCTTTTTAATTAGCATTATTGTTATTTTTAAATCCATCTATTTAGCTTAGTAAAATTACTACTGTTTATCACGAGGTAGTTTAACAATAAATTTCGATACAGCTCCAGCAGTACTATCAACCTCAATTATCCCATCATTTAACTTGGTAAACTCCATAATCAGAAACATTCCAAGATCACCTGCATATTTATGTTTACTCTCTGATTTCGGATTACTTATTTCAATATCAAAAAGATTATTAATATTTGTAAACCCCTCACCTTCAATACTAAAAATAACAACTGTCATACTACCAACAACCATAGAAGTAACTCGTATAACGCTACCATATGAACTTGTTTTTAAAGAATAGGATAATAGATTTTTAAATACTATACTAATTGTATCATGATCGACGGTTGCAAATGCATTTTTATCTACGTT
>Ga0256826_1002939_pt1 | contig 10295 bp, 4 predicted proteins | sample CV79metaG_FD_185975 | JGI IMG/M metagenome (GOLD analysis project Ga0256826, IMG submission 185975) | Hydrothermal vent microbial communities from East Pacific Rise, Pacific Ocean - CV79 | ecosystem: Environmental > Aquatic > Marine > Hydrothermal vents | place: Pacific Ocean: East Pacific Rise... | reverse complement strand
ACTTTTTCATAGTCTAGATTACTGTTTTGGAAGTTCCATTGGTTTCTGTATATCTCAGCTTGAACTTCTTTATGATAACCAATAGTATTAACGAAGTTACATCCTACACTATTTTCTTCACTTACTTCTAACTCAACGAATGTATCATAACAGTAATCATCTTTAGTATTCATATTAAACGGAGCTAAGAATGAAGCTCTATCTTCAATTTGAGGAATAGAATCTTTTAGAGCTTTAGATTCATGAACTTCTGTTTTAGCTTCAGTGGTTTCAGGAACTAAGTCTTGTATAGTTTTAGTTTCAATGAAGTCTACTTTTTCATACTTTCTAAAATCAGGGTGGTTCTCTCTCTCATTCCATTGCCCTCTGTATATTTCAGCTTTAACCATTTCATAATGCAAGTTCCCATCTGTAGAAACTTTACCTGCTACTGCTTCATCACCAACATAAGGCTCATCACCAAAAATTTTATAAGAATATTCATTCTTAGTATCCATATTAATAGAATCAAAGTTGTGATTAAGTTCAGTATATTTTTCTTTGTAGAACTCCACCTCTACATTATAATCTAAGAAAACATTTTGGGAATCTACTACTGGTTGATTACCTGCATTGGCTTCTTCTAAATCTCTAGAATTAAAGTGAATTAAAGAATTATTTAAAACTGTCCAAGAATCATTCATAGGAAATATGAAATTAATGAACATTTGTGATGTTGTTTCTAGTTGCATATTAACTGGGTCTGAGTCAATCAATCCTTCAGATATTTTATATTTCTGGTTATTATTGTAGTTTTCAACTTCTTCACCTTTCACATATCTTAGACCATCAGCTGGAGTTAATATAGTGGGTTTAAACATAATATCTTTGAATGTTTCTTCTCTAGCTTTATATAAAGTACTTAAGTAAAATAATTTATTTCCATCTTTATCTGTCTTAGTTACTATTTCTTCCTCATCTGTGCCTTCATTGATTATTATTTTTATCTCTGAATCTTTTAGTTTTTCTTTTCCATCAACACCTAACTCAACCTCGTAGTAATTCTCTTTATCAAGATTATAGTAAGATTCGTTGCTGAACATTTTTATCTGGACAAAATCTCTTTTTAATTCCCAGGCTAAGAACTCAGGATTTTCTATATTGTTGCTTTTCTCATACTGAAAAACTCTAGAGTTTTTGGCTTTTATATTAAGGTTTTTATAAGCATCATCATATAAAATATTCAAATCTTCTTCGGCTGAGTTCCTATAATACTGTTCCCATCTTTTTAAATTGGAATTGTAACCACCGAAATTTTCTTTAGCTTTATCTAATCGTCTAACCCAATCACTGTTTCTGTACCAATTAAATTCTTCTAATGTATGGTCTTTGGTGTTATACAATCCTTCATAAGGGTCTATTCCCTTATCTTTAGCATCCTCTAATTCCAGCTGAGTTAGATTAATATCTCTAGTATCTGAAGCTCTAACCCCATTATAACTTCTAATAGAATCTATGTTCTCAGATATATCTTTGGTTATTAGTTTGTAGGTGTACTTAGCTTTATAGGATAGAAGACAGTTAGAACCTTTATCTTCAACTATTCTACCATTATAAGACAAACAGTGACTAATGATATACTCACGGTCGAAGTTCTGATTTTTGAAATATTTAATATCATCTGATACTTCCTTATTATTGAAGTACAATCTTGTTGAATTCCAGTGATTCTCAAAGTCATCTTTTATTCTGAACTCTATATCTATATAAGTTTTATCTATAATAGTATATTCTTTAAAATCTATTGATTCTATAACTTCAAAAGTTTCATTTAGCAATGTTCTATCTATTCTATTGATGAATAAAATACCATTTTGGTCTTGTTCTTTTTTCACTCTTATTTCAGCTATTTCTAGGTACTGAGTGTCAGTAATCCCATCTTTTTCTACTTGTTTAATAGATTGTCTATCGTATAAAATCACCCTTCCGTTAAACTGTCTAGTGAGTCTTAATCCGTTGTAGGTACTTTTATCAATAGGATAATAATCAATAACTATTTCTTCATCGTTATCTTGATTAATAGCTGAATTGAAGTTTTTTAATTCTCCATAGATTTTAGATTTAACAATTTCTACTCGATTGGCTTCATCTGCTGAACCGTAACAAGTTAAAGCCGTATCCGATAAAGTTTCTATTTTTTCAAGTCCAAAATAATCTTCCATAGTCAAAAACAGAAGTCGTATAAAGTTCCAATTAAATCCAACCGGGTGTGCTAGTGGAACCACTGTCTTATTAAAAACTTCTTTATAGAGTGAAGTTTCAACTGTGTACTGAAAAGGTTCATTAACATTTTCTTTAGTTCCTTCAACAAGATTAAAGAAAGTTTCTGAATTTATAGCTTGAATACCTGCTCTGTTGATAATATCATAAACAAAGAAAAAACCTGATTTAGTTCCTTTTTTTGTCTTGAATGAACTTGCGGCTTCTAGATATTCAGAACTAATGGACTTATCTAATTCAGCAACAATTTTTAATTCCTGAACTGGTATATTCAGTGCTTCATAAACCTTAGTAAATTTCTTGTATATTTCCTCAGAATCACCTATATCCTCGAATGATTGATAGATTTCTTGAAGATGTATCTTAAATAACTCTTTCCTTATATCATTAAATTTATCAGAACCTTCTTCCATTTTTTTAACAAGGAAATCAGAGTCTAGTAGTTGAAGCGGGTTGCTTAGAACTTCCTCAGACTCTGCAAAAGATGAATTATATATATCCAGAAGTTTTGATATAGTTTCATTATCTTTAAGATACTGAGGAGTTATGGCATCAAATTGTAGTTGTAAATTGGTTTTTTTCATTACTTACTCCGAAGAGAGAACTAGTCTCCCTTTTTAGTTTAATTTATAATGATAAAAACTCCATACCTTTAAATCTACAAAAAACATTTTTAAGGAATTTAATATTTCCTTTTTCGGGAATAACATTCATTACTCTTGTTTTGTCAGTAAATGAATTCCTACTAAAAGGTATTTCTTTATATTTGTACCCTTTGAACTCTTTGTACTGAACTTCATCTACATAGGGTTTAATAACATTAGGGTATTCAACATTCTCATAATATTCCAATGTTTCTACTTTAGAACCATCTTCTAGGATATAATCTCCTGTATCAGAATCTACTTTATAGTATATATTTTTACCTAAATCCTCTTTGGGGTATTGCATATCTTCAGTTACCAACGAACCCTCATCTATATTTTTATAGTTAGAAGAGAATATTTCTAGAATAATGATTTTCTGATTTTTGTATATCGTATAATTCCCTACTTTATAATATTCATCGTTTCTTTTATACATCACTGAAATAATAAGTTTGTTTGTAATTACATTATTTACTGTCTTAGCTCTAGAGGTAAATGTACTTTCATCTAGTTCCAAAAATAACTTATCACCTAACTCTATGAAATTATCTGTGTCAATACTAGTTATACTTTCTTTTATTATTTCACTTTCTCCTGAAGCTGTTTCAGAACCTGAAGCAAACAAATCTTCAATAGGATATCCTAAAGGCATCTTAAAAGACCATAAATCGTTATCTCCAATTAAACCCTTATTGTTATCAGTATCAGTCAAATCTAAATTAGTAATATTTGTGAATACTCCTTTATCTGGTTCATACAGACTATCATACAAAGGAGTACTTAATTTCATATCTAATGAAATTCCATAATTATCTCCTATTTTTTCATCTACTGCTTTAGTTAAAGATGACATAAAAAATGAACTATCGAACTTCTCTATTTCTCTAACAAAATATTCTTTAACATTATTAAATATATTTTCGTTAGTCTCATCAACTGTTTGACCGAACTTGTATTTAAGAACTTTTACCTGAACTTCATAATCAACATATATTGGCTTAACATAATTCAAGTTAAGAGTTATAATCTTATAATCATTCAGTAGATTAAATAAGACATTTCTATCTTTAGAGTTGATAGGTGTATCATATCTTTTTTTGCCTGTTATTTGATAATAAGAAGTAAAGAATAACTCAGGAGTATCTGCATTTTCTAAAGTGTAAGTCAAACCACTTTTTATGAAAGAAACGGGTCTTGAGTAAGGAATAAAACTAAAGTATATATTTCCTGGAATTATGCTAGGTAGTTCTTCTTCCCCACCCCAAATCTGAGCATTTCTAATATAAGGTTGTGCTTCACATATAGTTTTATAGTCATTTTTAGTCACTGCTCTGTTAGCTGTATTAGAAAACAAAGGAGCTGTTTCCCTGATGCTATCTGTATCTTGAACCTCTGAACCTTCAATATGTAGAACATTAGGAGTCATAGTTTCTTCGATGAAATATTTCTCTTCAAAATCTTCATTATCAATAGGAACAATTAAATCTTTGGTGCTTCCTGATTTCCCTTTTGATGTTAAAAGATTAATTTTAGCCGTCATATCAAGACTTAAAGGTGTTCCTGTTCCTGCATATCTAGTATGAATATTAATATAATCTTCATAATCCACATCTGACATAGCAACAAACGAAGTTCCTCCTGTTTCAGTTTGTTCAGCAAGTAAATAATCTCTTCTATTCCAAGGCTCATCGTATTCAATAGTCCCATCATCAAGAACCCTAGTAACAAATAGTTCAATTCCATCATTTTCAATATCGTTGTTCTGAATAGCAAAATAACTAGATTTAACCATATCTTCATTTATAGGGACAGTTAATTCTTCATTTTCATATATGGGTTTAGGAATAGGGAGATTCTGCTTTTTAGCTTCTGCTATCGAATCTATAGATTCTTGTGTTTGGGTATTCCATCTTCTTAAAGTTCCTTCTTTGACTATTATTTCTATTTCATTTTTAACATTTGTAGTATTAACACTACTAAAACATCTATTTTCATCGAAAGGTAAGAACCGTTCTATTTCTTGAGTAATGCCATTGATAACTGCATCCGTAAAACTTAATCTTGTTTTCTTAAAAGGAGTAGTTATAAGTTCATTTATCTTCAGTGGTTTTTTCTCATCTATAGATACATAGGTGTTATTATAATCCTGACCATAGCTTCTGTTTAAATCTTTAGACTCTGAAATATCGAAGTGCAAAACATTAGTTAATGAATTAAATTTAGTAGCATAGAACCCGTTCCACCCGTTAATAGCATATTTAGCATCATAATCATTTTCATTATCTTTAGTTTCACCTCTGTAATCTGAGAAAAACATTTTATATACCAAGTAATCATCTTTATCGTATATATTAGTGTATTTCATTTTAACATTGTAATCCGTGATGTCTTTAATATAAGAATAAGTGATTGTTGAAACTGCTTTATCTATTTTAAGGTAGTAGATGTATGTTATTTCAGCTTTGTATCTATCATCATCGTAATCATTGTTATCTGAACCATCAGCATTAATTAAAGTAATAATAGTATCACCGAATTTATAGTTATCGTTATCTATAGGTATTTTGCTATCATCTTCAGTGTCTATAATAGTAACTGATTTTACTGTTTTAATTGTATTTTTTGAAGCTGTTATTTTGGCTTCATCTACATCAAGACTTGAATCAGTTCTAGTTTCAGTTTTTTCATTTATTATTACTTCTTTATTGTCGTAATCTACACTATATTCACTTCCTGGAATAATATATTCTTTATCATCTATAAGGAAAGACAACCCTCTAAAACTATCATCTATAATATCCTCTCTGATAATAAGTTTAGATTTATGAGTAACATCATCAAGAACCTCTAAATCCGTGTAATCTTCTCTTGCTTCCAATCTATCCCCTGGAATAATAATGTTTTTATTTTCTATTTTTATATTGAGTAAAGACATTTCAATATCTGCTTCATCAGCTTTGGTTAATATTAGTGAACTAATATTGTTTATTCTGAACTCAGTCTCTGTACTAAGAATAAAATCTTCCCCTGATTTAGTTAGTGTATCTTCAAGATTATTATGTATTTGAGGTACTTGAACTGGAAATTCTACTCCTCTCTCTAATGTAAGTTGTATTTTAAATTCTTCAGTTCCTCTATCAGTAACAAAAGTATCTATCGTTCCTACTTTTTTAAAATTTCTATAACCTCTATTTCTTGTTCCTTCTAATGAATCCTGAACATAGATATCTTGTCCTAGTTTAGAATATACAGGAAGTTCTTCATTATTTAAAACCTCCAATAGCAATCTAGGTTCACCTACTGGGTCCTTCCCAAGAACTTTAAGAACCTGTCCTTCTTCAGAGATAACATAATTTCCTTTATTGAGTGCAGGTGCATTATAAGCATTAGGCATATTATTGTTGAACTCGTTGATTAATGGTTTAATGAAAGCATAAGTCCCATATACATCATACACTGATTCCCCAAAATAAACATAGTTATTTCCGTTACTGCTAAAATTAGAATATTTGTGCAAAGGGACTTCCCCTGATTTAAGAACCTTCAGTTTAATTTTGTACTGATAGGATACTTTTCTTTTGTGTGAATATCCCATTTGTCTGGCGTGTTTTATAACATTTCTTCTGTCTCTGGCTTGTGAAATAAACATTTCATTAAGCCCAAAAGTGAAGTTGGTATTATTAATAACTGTTGAATAAGCCAATAATTGAATGAGCTGTGATATATTTGAGCCTTCGAACTCCGCATCCGTAAGACCTAACTCACTTATAGCTCTCCTTTTTAATTCGTTTTTTACTTCGTCTAACTCGTAGGGTACTACTTCTAACATTTTTTATTCTCCTTTTTTAGTTTGTTTGTACTTTATATATGTATTCTCTTTCTGAAGATGTAGGGTCAGCAAGAATAGTAAAATGAATTTTTATCAATAATCTAAGATAATCATTGTCTTCTATAACATCTATTTTAGTCACTATTATTCTAGGTTCCCATCGCTTAAGACTATATTTTATCTCTTCTTTGATTAATGCAATACTTAAAGGATTTATTTGTTCAAACAAGAACTGACCCATATTACAACCGAATTCAGGATGTCCTGGCATAGAACCAATAGGAGTAGCAATAACATTTCCTATACTGTTGGTTACTGCTTTTTCACTTGATTTATCTATATCTTTTATTTTTGAACCTATATCTTTATAATTCATTAACTATCTCCTCTTTTTTCTTCAGATAAGCCAAATATTTAACTTCTAGAGTCTGCATCCGCTTCTTCTGTTCTTCATTAGCATTATCTAAGATTTTATAAAATTGAATAACTCCTTTATTCATATCTATAGGCATTATTAATTTTTCATTATTGTACCATAGAAAATCATCACTAATTAATGTTGATTCTAGTTCTTTAGCATAACAATCTTCCATCAGACAATCTTTAATAGAATAACTTAATTTGATTTTATCTATATATTTTGATTTGTTTAATATATCTTCAAGTCCTTGAACTTCTTTGAACAATATTAATTCTTCGGTGTCTATAAGAGAAGATAAAATTTTATTTGCTATAAGACTTTTATCCTGAGTAGAATTAAGATTTTTTACTTTTTCTAGATTTCCTGAACCTACTGAATATTTTATCAGGTTCTCAGATATATGTAGTTGCTCTATATTGTTGTTGGGTTTATTTTGTTTAGCTTTAGATAGTTCGATGTTCAAATTAACATTGGTATCTTTTGAAGAATTTTGATGTTTTTCTATTAAAGGAATAATTAGTTTTTTTATTTTTTTTAGTTTATGTTCAGCCCCAAAATGAGTACCCCTAATACTCAACATTAAGTCTGTATGTTTTGTTATTGTCTCTAGACATAGTATTCCTATATGAGTTGAACTAAAGTCGTCTACAATCATGAATATCCTCCTAATAAGTAATTTTAAAATATTTATTGAAGGATTTTTCATATTATAACATATTCTCTAAAAGAAGTCAAGTTCTTAGAGAAAGATTCATGAATTTAATACTGTTTTAAGGTAAATTCAGTATAATAAAGAATATAAATATTTTTGTAAAACAAAATATGGATAATTATATCTAAAAACAAAGGAGCAAAAAAAATGAAAACAACAGACTTAGATTTCTTTTTAGAAGCTGATAAAAATGCTGATAAACTACTAGCAAAAAAAGTTCATAAAAATATAATCAAAAAAATAAAAGAAGGTCTTACTTTACTAGCAGAACCAGAGATAATGGGGTTTATGTTATCTAATGTAAAACCAAAAAAACAAAAAAAATACAATTACAATACTATAATTTCAATAGTAGAAAATACTTATCTTTATTATACTACTCATAGTAAACATTCAGAGGATAAATTTGATGCTTTAAGTGCTACATTCTTAGAAGTTCACTTTTCACACTTCACAGAAGCATACAAAATATTCAACACTTTATGGACTAGACAATACAGAGGAAACAATCTTAATCACAACTCTAATTCATATGAGAGAAATACAACTATCAAAAGTAGAGTTTTCAGCACTAATGACGTATATGCTACTCTAATAAAAAATCTTATAGATGGAACTACTTCATTAGAAGAATACACTGAATTCTATAATAAAAAACTACTTAAACAAACTCCTATTAAAAATATTCCTTTAGGTTCTTTTTATTCAGCTAAAGGAAAATTAGTTTCTTCAGTAGCTAAAACACTTGATTACGATGCAACTAAAGAATTAGAAGCTGTAGAAGTACAAATTGAAAAAACAACTAAAGAAGAAAAAACAGTAAGAGTCCTAAGCAAAAAAACAGTTGATGAACTAACTGCTTCTAGAGTTACTTCAGGTATCGAATATATGAAAACTCAAATTGAAAATCCAACTATGAACTTCGGAATAGAATTTAATGCTCATAGATATAAAAAATACCTCAGAGAGTTAGAAGACCTGAACAATATGATGTCTTATAACAGAAGTAAAAACACTTATACTTTCACTTTTGAAGCATCAGTATCTAAAAACGCTGATAGAATATATACTCCGTTCAACAGACTTTCTAGTCAAGTTAGAAATATAGTTTTTCAAGATGGAATAGAAGTAGATATAGACAATATGGCTTTTATGTATTATCTTAAAGAATACGGTTCAGTAGTACAAGACCCTAATAGATTTAAAGCTTTAAGACTTTACACTTCATCGAACAAAGCCAAAGATGTAGCAAGAAGAGATATTAGTAAATTCTTAGGTTGTACAGTTAAAGAGACTAAAAAAATTATACTTAGCATTTTATTCGGTTCAACAGACAGAAGAGCTTTTAAATCTAATGTTTTCCTTATTTCGTTACTTAATGAAATAAAATCTATAAGACACTATATTATGGACAGAGATAACTCTTCTTTTGAAGAAGCAAAAACTACAATGGCTAATGAATTCATGAGAAGAGAAACACTTATAATGAACACACTTTTATCTAAGCTTAAACTAAAAAGAGATAATGTTATTGATATTCACGATGGTTTAATTATTCCTTACAGACACATAACAGATAAAACAATACAAAAAATAAACTCTGTAGAAAAACGCTTTGGAGTTACATTCTCTGGAAAAAGACGAATAGCTAGTTACTTAGAATTTAAAGCTAGACAAGATAAAATAAATGATTTAAAAAAATATCTTACTCCAACTTTACTTAAAACAAAATATTCTGTAGATGAAGCTTTTATAGATGGTTTCAGACTTAAAGTTTCTACTTTATTAGTCGATTTAGGTGTTGTGTTGTCAGAAGTGCAAGGAACTAACTTTTTTGAATGTTGGGACGGAAAAACAACGGAAGAGTCTATTAAAAAAGCATTAAGTGAAAAAGTAAAAAACGAGACACTCGAAGCTAAGACAAACAACAACATAATATATGTATTAGGATCAAACAACTCAGTAGAAGTTACTTTTTGCGACTCTAGAAGTACTGTTGAATCAGTTAAAATAACAAAAACACTCGAAAGACAAGAATTTATTTTTTTAATGTGAAGTAAACACAGATAAACAACAAATAGACAGTAAAAAATTCATAGATACAAGATTTAAACATAGAGGTTCGAGCTATCCTAGAAACTACGAAGGGAAGATACGGTTGAAAAATCGTGCTTCAAAATAATTAAATTTCATCCTTAGCTAGAACTTAAAAATCACAGATTTGAGTCGTGATTTCATAGTTCTAGAGTAATTACATTGAGTTGTTTGATCCTAATACATATGTGTTCTGTGCTGTTCCTGACTTAGAACTCTGGTTAAGACCAAGGCTCGTGGACTTGTGTTTTTGGAGCGTAGCGAACAAAATAAAGAAGGACGCAGGCACGAAGTGCCTTAGACCTAATCAGTTCTTAAAGCTCAACTAAGGGT
>Ga0256826_1002938_pt1 | contig 10298 bp, 9 predicted proteins | sample CV79metaG_FD_185975 | JGI IMG/M metagenome (GOLD analysis project Ga0256826, IMG submission 185975) | Hydrothermal vent microbial communities from East Pacific Rise, Pacific Ocean - CV79 | ecosystem: Environmental > Aquatic > Marine > Hydrothermal vents | place: Pacific Ocean: East Pacific Rise... | reverse complement strand
TAAAGTTTGTTGTAGTAATTTGCCCTATCTGTGTTGCCTGAGTTTGACCAGGCTGAATAACAGTTACTGTACCATCAGTACCTATACTTATGTTTGTTGCATCTGGTGGTATTACTACTTGAGGAACAAGTGTATAGCCATCACTATTTACCATTGTTCCATTTTCATCTACTTTAAAAGCACCATTTCTTGAATAAACTTCTGTTCCATCAGGCAGCTCCATTTTAAAAAAACCTCGTCCAGTTATGGCAAGGTCTAACTGGTTGTCTGTCTGTTTTAAAGGACCTTCTGAAAATATCTTGTTTATAGCTGTAGCTCTAACTCCTAAACCAACTTCAATACCAGTAGGACTTTTAGTAACATCACTAGTTGAAGTTCCAGCATATTCCATTACTTGGTACATTAAATCAGCAAATTCAGCACGAGACTTCTTAAACCCAATAGTATTTACATTGGCAATATTATTTGCTGTTGTATCTATTTGAGTCTGCATACCCAACATTCCTGTTGAAGCAGTATATAATGATTGCATCATTTTGTATTATCCTTTTCTAGCAATTTTATCAATTGCATCACGATTCATATCGTTCATCTGTGTATCCATAGCTTTTTGGTACATTCCAACAAGACGATTTGTTTCTATCATCTGTGTCATCATTTTTACAGCATTTACATTACTCTTTTCAACAAAGCCTTGAACTACAGCACCACTCTCATCAATACTCTGCATTGTTGAGATATCATCATATTTATATAAGTTATCACCCTCTTTTACTAGAAGTTTAGGGTTATCAGGTTGTGCAATAAAGAGCTTCGAACTTACTGCTAATTTAACACTATTTGGAACATTCGTGTACATTTGACCATTTTTGTCTACTTCCAAAATACTCTCTTCAACATTTAAGTTAATAGTTGATTTAGAGGCAAAGTAATCATTTGGTAAAACCTCATAACCCTGTTTAGTTATAAGCTTTCCTTCATCATTTGTAGTAAAAGAACCATCTCTTGTTAATCTAATACCTTGAGGTGTTTTAACAGCAAAAAAGAGTCCTTCACGAGAGAGAGCAAAATCTAAAGGGTTATCACTTTTTTGCATATTTCCAAGAGAAAAATCTGTGTAAGAGTCAACAACTTGAGGCGCTCTTGTCATTGTTCTGTTAATAAATTGTGCACCATTTTGTGTCTGATTGGCGTTTGGTAACTCATCTCTTGCTTCTTTATATAGACGCATAAAGTCACCAACAATTACATTATCTTCTTTAAATCCAACTGTATTAACATTTGCTAAATTATTAGCAATAGTATCAAGACGATTAAACTGTGTAACCATCCCAGCAGCAGCACTATAATAACCTGTTTGCATCTCTATCCTTCAATAGTATCAGTGTTTAAGTATTAAATTATTAGCAAATAGTGTTCCAAATAGATAGTTTTACTGTTAATTTATTTTTTCTTATAATTAAAGCTAATCATAATATATTTTGGGTATAATCCATTCTTAATTTAACTTAAAACTATTGGAGAGCCCTGCACATTATGACAGCTAAAGAACTCAACAAAGCAATAGAACTATTTTTTTCAGAAAAGAAAACAAAAGACTGTTCTACTTACGAATCATTAATCGAACTATTTGAAAAACAGCCAACGGCTGCACAAGCAAAAAATATTTTTAAACTTATGAGTAAAAATAAAACTTGTTTATATACATCTTCAGAGCATGCAAAACTTCTTAACGACAAAGAAGCAGAAGCAAGACGAAGTGCTCAAAGAAAAATGCTTGAGAACAATGAATCTGACAAATTTGACATACTAAAAGAACATGAACTTCTAGAGTGGTCTCGTTCGGATTCACCTGTTCGTATGTACCTCCGTGAAATGGGACAAATTCCTCTTTTAACAAAAGAAGAAGAGATAGAAATTTCAAAAAAAATTGAAGGTGGAGAGAGTATTATCATCGATGCTATCTGTTCTGTTCCTTATTTAATCGATTTTATTCTTGATTACAAAGAACCTTTAATTAATCGTGAAAGAAGAGTTAAAGAACTTTTTAAAAGTTTTGAAGATGAAAAAGAAGATAGTGATGACGCAACAGATGACACAGCAAAAAGTGAAGAGAAAACTTTAACAGCTAAAGATAAATCAAGAGTAGAAAAAGTTTCTACAAGCTTTAAAGCACTTGAAAAAGCTAAAAAAGATTGGATAAAACTTACAGAAAAAGCTCCTGAAAACTTAGATGGCGATGCAACTGAAGAAATCATCTCTTACTTTTTAAGTGTTACTTTCAAAAAAGGTGTTTTAAAAGAGAAACTTTTAGACCTTGGACCAACTTCTAAGTTAATCAACGAACTTGTAAAAGCGATGGAAACTGCACTAAAAAGTGATGATGGTTACGATAAAGAGCTTAAACGCCTAGAGTATAAACTTCCACTTTTCAATACTACACTTAAAGCAAATCATAATGTTCTTGTAGCAAAAATTCAAGAACTTAATAAAGAAGATATTGCTAACATGGTTCCAGAAGCTACTATGGTTTCTACATACATGGAAATCAAAAAGCTTGTTCAAACAAAAGAGGCTTCTAAAAACTCATTTGATATGGAACCAGAAAAACTAGGTGATATTCTAGAGCAAATTAAACGTGGTAAAAACATTAGTGAAATTAGTAAAACAAAAATGGCAAAGTCAAATCTTCGTCTTGTTGTTTCTATAGCTAAACGTTATACAAACCGTGGTCTTCCGTTCCTTGACCTTATTCAAGAGGGTAACATCGGTCTTATGAAAGCTGTTGATAAATTTGAGTACCAAAAAGGTTATAAGTTCTCAACTTATGCTACATGGTGGATTCGTCAAGCAATTTCACGTGCTATTGCTGACCAAGCTCGTACTATTCGTATTCCTATTCACATGATTGAGACTATTAACCGTATTAATAAAATTATGCGTAAACACCTTCAGGAACATGGTAAAGAGCCAGATGTTGATACTATTGCTGAAGAGGTTGGTCTTTCAGTTGAAAAAGTTAAAAATGTTATTAAAATCACAAAAGAACCTATCTCTTTAGAAGCACCTATTGGTAGTGAAGATGATGGTCGTTTTGGTGACTTCATTGAAGACAAAACATCTGTTTCACCTGCTGATGCAATTCTTAAAGATGACCTTAGAATTCAGATAGAAAGCGTACTTGAGCAGTTAAATGAGAGAGAAAAAGCTGTTATTAAACTACGTTTTGGAATTATGGACGATGAGAGTGATAGAACACTTGAGGAGATTGGTAAAGAACTTAGTGTTACACGTGAACGTGTTCGTCAAATTGAGTCAAGTGCAATTAAAAAGCTAAAACACCCTAAAGTTGGACGTAAGCTTAAAAACTACATAGAAGAGTAAGTCTCTTCTATGACTTTTGAACAACAATGGATAGAGTATGACTATAATCCTTTCATTCTCTTCACTTCAAACGGGAAAATAATATCACTAAACTCTGAAGCACAATTTCTTCTAGGGGCTACAATCCCTAAAGATATATTTGAACTTGCAACTTCTTATGCAAATATAACATTTGGATTTAAAACAACATTTGTTGACTTAGAGTTTGGAAGATATAAATTTTTTGGATTAACTGTAGGTTATGAGAATGAAGATGAGATAGGTATAAAACTATACCAAGCACCCCTATTTAAAATAAATAAACCAAAACCAGCTGGTGAACTTACTAACATTTATACTCTTATCGACCTCTGTATAGCAACAAACTCGATTAACTCAACTATTAATTTCAAGAAAATATTTGACCCTACTATTCCAGATATTATAATAGACTCAAATAACTTTATAAAACTACTTAATAAAATATACACATATTTTAAAGACAATAAAGAAATAGAGACTCAAATTTCATATAAAGTTGGAGAACATATAAAATTTGAAGATAAAAAATATAGTCTTTTTTCTATAGAAATAAGTGCTTTAAACCGAGATGAGAACAGAGTTAATGAGCTAAAAACATTTTGTGAAAATAGTAATTTTTATGTAGATATTAGACATAAAGTAACTATCAATATACCGATGATTACATCTTAAGATACTTTAAATATCTCTTTAGATGTAATAGAACCAACTACAATACCTACTAATAATGAGGGTAAATAGATACCAATATTTAAAAGTTCATTATTTTTAAGAGCGATAAAACCTAAAACTAGAAAAATATAAGGCACAACTCTAAAAAGAGAAACACTCCCTTTAGCTCCATGTTTCATACTATTTACACTAAATGTTTTTATTTTTGCTCTCTCCTCTTTAACGATACTCTTTAAGTCTAACTCTTCTACAGGAGCACTATTTATAGGTTCGTCATCATAAAGTTCATGAGGGTCTTCTATATCATCTAAAAGATCTCGTTTATCTTCATAATTTCCTGATTCAACCTGTCCTATTACCATTTTAGAGTATGCATAAGATGCACCAAAAATTACAAATAGACTACTGAGAAACGCCACTTGTAAATTTATGTAAAACTCAAAAGAGAGAAGTTGTGTCATTAAAATAGCTAACTGAGTTAACAGAACAATACTAATACTCTTTTTCACCATAATCCAAATCATCTTTATCATCATCTAACTGTTTTTTTATAGCGTATCGTGGCTCTTTAGCTAACTCTTCATAAGCTTTATATTGTTTTGAGTATGCCTTATAAACATTTAAAATAGCTGCTGCAATGCCTATAGCAATACCAATCCAAAAGGTCCAAGCAATTTCTGTTAAACTCTTTAAAAGCCACCCAATGCCAACACCCATAATTACAGCAACAACCATTGATATACCTAAAGAAAGAGAGTCTGCAGCTTCAATAATAGGCTTTATTCTAGGTTTTCTCTCTTCTTCTTGTGATGTTTGACTACTCTCATTAGACATTTTTAATTGCCTTAAAGACTCTTAGAGATGCTTCTATAGTCTGCTCAATCATCTCATCAGTTGTAGCTGTTGAGATAAACCCTGTTTCATAAAGAGAACAAGCAAAATAAAATCCTTCATTAAGCATTGCTGAATGAAAAGATGCAAATAATGCAGCATCACTTTTACAGGCATCTGCAAAGTTTTTTACTGGTTTTTCATTAAAAAAGAAACCAAACATAGAGCCTCTAACATCTGTTTGCATTGTAATACCACACTCTTTTGCGGCGTTTTGCATACCATTTACAAGTCTCTGTGCACGTGCTTGAAGAACTGGCATAACTCTTGCATTTGCTTTTAGTTTTCTAAGTGCTGCTAACCCTGCTGCCATAGCTACTGGGTTCCCACTAAGAGTTCCAGCTTGATAAACAGGTCCTTCTGGAGATAATTGAGCCATAATTTCTGCTCTAGCACCAAAAGCACCAACTGGCATACCCCCACCAATAACTTTACCTAGTGTTATAATATCTGGTTTAACTCCAGTAATAGACTCTGCTCCATTTATAGTTCCGCGAAAACCACTCATAACTTCATCGAAAATAAGAAGAGTTCCATTTGCATCACAGAGAGCTTTAAGTTCATGTAAAAACTCTTTATCTGCTGGTACAAGACCCATATTTCCCGCTATTGGTTCAATAATTACACAAGCTATGTCTGATGAATCTGCAAAACATTTTTTTACTGACTCAATGTTGTTATACTCAGCTAAAAGTGTATGTTTTGTAAAGTCTGCTGGAACACCAGGGCTTGATGGATTTCCAAAAGTTGCAGCACCAGAACCAGCTTCAACCAAAAGTGCATCACTATGTCCATGGTAGCACCCTGTAAATTTTACAATATCATCACGATTAGTAAAGCCTCTTGCAAGACGAATTGCACTCATAACAGCCTCTGTTCCTGATGAAACAAAACGAACTTTGTCAATAGAGTCAAAAAATGAAACTACAAGTTTTGCTAACTCTGTTTCTGCTTCGGTAGGAGCACCAAAGCTAAGGCCATGTTTAACAGCTTCAATAACTGCTGCTTCTATAGACTCATCTCTATGACCAAAAATTAGAGGTCCCCATGACTGAACAAAATCTACATATTTATTGCCATCAACATCACTTAGGTAAGCACCCTGACCCTCACTAATAAAAATAGGAGTTCCTCCCACACTTTTAAATGCTCGAACTGGAGAGTTTACTCCACCTGGAATTAAACTTTGTGCCTCTTCAAATGCTTTTTTTGATGCTTCTCTACTCATATAAATGACCTTAAATAATATTTTTATAATTATAGCCAAGTTGTATTAATTTTCATTCGCTATAATTTTCATACTTTAATTAAACTTAGGAAAATTTTGAATAGATCCTCTTTTGCTCTTCTTGTCGCACTCCTTATACACTTACTGTTTCTATTACTATTTTGGATTTTAGGTTCTCTTTCCCCTGATATAAAAAAACCTCTTAAAAAAGAGGAAAAACGAATTAAAATATCTCTTAAAGAGATGCCAACTCAAAAGAAATTTTCAGGAACTAAACAAGAAAAAGTAGTACAGACCCTTATTGCCCCACCAATGCCAAAAGGTTCTCAACTTAAAAAAATTACAAAACAACCACCTATAAAATTTAAGCCACAAAAGAAGCCGAAAAAAACTAAACTCAATAAAAAAACAGAAAAAAAACCAAGTAGAAAAAAAGTAGAAAAAACTCAAGCTATTCCACCTAATAAACCATATATTCCACTTAAAAAAATAAAACCAAAAAAAGAGGAAGAGAAGTCCCTCTTTGATATTCTTTCTCAAGATAAATCTGAACTAGAAAAAGAGGAGAAAAAAAGTGCGCAAAACACTTCACAAAGTAGTATAAATCAAGATATTAAAGAGTTATATGGTGATGAATTTGGGAAGTTAACTCCTGGTCAACAGAAATATATTTTAGATAACCAAGAGATTATGAGAAGAATTACACAGCAAGTTTTAACTCGAGTTGCAAGAGTAAATTTAAAAAACAATCTAAATGTTAATAAGAACAACACTATAGAGTTTAAACTTCATCCAAATGGAGATATGACAGACTTTAGATTTTTACAAAAGAGTGGTTATTATGTACTTGATGATACTACAAAAGAGACTATAAGCTATGCTTACAGTAGATACCCACGACCAAAAGAAGTTATTCTCATTCGTTACAATGTCTACTATAACTTAGCAAGATATTAATTTATACAAACTCGATTTCGACCAGTTTTTTTTGCTTTATAGAGTGCTTCATCTGCTCTAATTATCAGAGCGTCTAAAGTATCTTTTTTTGTATATTCTGTTATACCAAAACTACAAGTCAGTTCACCTACAGTTTCAAAATGATACTCTTGAATACTTTTACGTAAGTTTTCAGCAAGAACAACTCCCTGTTCTAAATCAACATCAAAAGAGAGAACAAACTCTTCGCCTCCCCATCTTGCAAAAATATCAATATCTCTTATTTTTGATTTAATAAGAGAAGAGAGAGATATAAGAACACTATCACCAACCAAATGACCATAAGTATCATTAACCTGTTTAAAATAATCAATATCTAAAATTATAAAAACAAATTTCTCTTGATAAGTTCTAGGAGAGTCTATTTTTTTATCCATAAGTTTATGAAACATATTTCTGTTATAAACTTTTGTAAGACTATCATAATTTGCTTCATATCTATACTCGAGAGATTCTCTTTTTATCTGTGTTATATCTGTAAAAGTGACAATATAATGATCTTTAAAATGTGTCGCTTTAAGATTAAAAATATACTCTCTATTCTTCTTAAGAATCTTAACAAGAACATCTTCTGCAGCAGACATTTCGATTATTCTTTCAACCCATTTTGTTTCATCATCAGAATTTTTCATATAAAAATAATCTTCATCATGCACAAAAGTGTAACAGATACCTCTATTTTCATTATGAAATGCATCTAAGCTATCAAAACCATAAAAATCAAGAAGAGCTCTGTTTACATTTAACTCAGTAGTTCCATCAGTAACTAAAATAAGATTTTCTTGTAAATCTAAAATATTTTGTGTGTACTCTTTTTCCTCTTTTAAAAGTCTATCTTTCTCTTTTAAGTTCAAATGAAAAGATATTCTTGCTAAAAGTTCAACATGATTAAAAGGTTTATTTACATAATCCTCTCCACCGATTGAGTAACATTTTTTAATAGTTTCATCATCGTGTTGTGCCGTTACAAAAATAATTGGAATATCTTTTGTTTTTTGGTTTGACTTAATGATTTTTGCACATTCAAAACCATCTATATCAGGCATAACTATATCTAGCAAAATAATGTCTATCTCTTCTTTTTCTAAAATAGAGACACCCTCTTTTGCAGATTGGGCTAAAAGGACATTATATTCATAATCATTTGCGCTCTCTATAACAGCTTGAAGAGTCAAAAGATTCGTCATGATGTCATCGATACACAATATATTTTTTTTCATTAAAATTCACCTAATAAGTTACAATATTCTAACGCAATATAATATCTAAAAATTCTTAAGATTTTCTCTTTTGCATCTGATCTATTATCTTTACAACGACTAAATCAGATGTAACATTTAAAGATGTTCTAGCCATATCTAAAATTCTATCCACAGCAACTATAAGTGCTATATACTCAACAGGAAGCCCAACTTGGTTTAATATAACAACCATCATAACCAAAGAAGCACTAGGAAGTGCAGCAACACCAACACTAAGTGCAACAACAGTAATACCTAGTAAAATTTGCTCTGCAAAACTCAAGTCTACTCCTGCTAAATGTGAAATATAAAGAACTGCAACAGTAAGGTAAGCAGCTGTTCCATCCATAGAGACAGTAGCCCCAAGAGGAAGAACAAAAGAGGCATTTTTCTTATCAACTCCACCTAGCTCTTCTACAATGCGCATAGAGACTGGCAGAGTAGCTGCACTTGAAGCCGTTGAAAACGCCATTATAGGTGCTTCTCTAATCGTTTTTAAATATTTATAAGGATTAACTCGACCAAAAATATATAAAATAGAAGGAAGAGTTACTATAGCATGAAGTATAAGAACAGTAATAACCATTAACATATACTCCCACAAATCTAAAATAACATCTATACCTTGATCTGCAATAACATAAGATATAAGACTAAAAACGCCAATAGGAGTTAATTTTATAATCCATTCTGCCATTGTAAGCATCGCTTCTGTAACTGATGTAAAAAATTCTAGCATTAACTCTTGACTCTTCTCTTTAAGATGCAAAGAAGCGATAGCAAATAAAATGGCAAAAACTATAATTTGCATCATCGCACCACTAGCTAAAGAGCCAAATACATTAGTGGGAATAAAACTTAAAATCATACTCTCTAAAGAAAAAGGAGCAATAGTTGCAGCTTTAGCATACTCTAAACCTTCCGATGCAACAGCATGACCTATAGGGAAAAGGTTCATAACTCCTATGGCTAAAAACACAGAGAGTGCGGTTGTCAAGAGGTAAAGTCCTATAGTTTTTAAGCCTATACTTTTTAAATCTTCTAAACTACCTAAACCAACTATCGAGACATAAATACTTGAAAATACAAGAGGAACAACTAACATTTTTAAAAAACTTATAAACATCTGACCAATTACCTGTTGCTTTAAAGCAAGTTCAGGCATAAAACTTCCAAACGCCACACCAAGTACTATTCCCATAATTACTAAAGTATTCGTTGTTGAGTACTTTTTAATTTTTTGTATCATTTTCTGCTCCATTCTTAACTAAACGAATAATACATTTTTATAATTAAAGGAACTTAATATAAAAACATTTCAGCTATAATTTAAAAACTTATTTTTAATCCAAAGAGGCAATACAATGCAAATAAAACTATTAACTTCTATTTTACTCTCCTCAACTCTAATCTTTACAGCCTGTTCAAATGAACAAGAAGTTGTAATTCAAAAGGTGGTTCCACCTCTTAAAGTAAATGTAATAACAGTAAAAAAAGAGGCTGTTCCCATTTGGAAACGCTACACAGGAATAACAAAAGCCAGTAGTGACCAAGATGTTAGAGCTAGAGTCTCTGGTATTTTAGAAGAGAGATACTTTAAAGATGGACAGTATGTTACAAAAGGACAGAAACTTTTTAAAATTCAACAGAGTGAATATATAGCTGCATTAAACACTGCTAAAGCTAAAAAGAGACAAGACGAAGCCTCTTTAGCCCTTGCAAACGCCGATGTTAACAGATACAAACCTTTAGTTAAAGAGGGACTCGCACCCAGAGTTACACTAGAGCAGTACCAGGCACAACAAGATGGCTTAAAAGCAGTTATTGCAGGAGATATTGCCCAAATTAATAAAGCCAAACTAGCA
>Ga0256826_1002937_pt1 | contig 10298 bp, 12 predicted proteins | sample CV79metaG_FD_185975 | JGI IMG/M metagenome (GOLD analysis project Ga0256826, IMG submission 185975) | Hydrothermal vent microbial communities from East Pacific Rise, Pacific Ocean - CV79 | ecosystem: Environmental > Aquatic > Marine > Hydrothermal vents | place: Pacific Ocean: East Pacific Rise... | reverse complement strand
CGAAATTCTTTTATATTTGTATAATTCAGTAATAACCCGTGTCTTTATGTTTATTAGTAATACTCTTTTCAATTTATTGCTATATATACGTATAGCCCATGATTTCTTATGGCGATGTTAGTTTCAATATTTACCAAATGTTGTACTAAATCATGTATAGTATGACTATTACAACACCGCTATAGCGGTTTAGAATTAAAGGATTTTTCTATGGGTTTATATGATCGTGATTATGCAAGAGAAGATTTAGCAGGTTATGGACAGAAGTCTGAAACTAAGATTGTCTCATTTGTTAAAGAGACCTACAAACTGTTTGCTGCTTCATTAATGGCAGGTGCAGTTGGTGCCTACGTTGGTGTTCCATTAGCCGCTACTATTCAAGCGTGGTTTATTCCACTTGTCATTTTAGAGTTCGCTCTTTTGTTTGGTCTTTTTGCTGTTAAGCGTAAACCAGGGATTAACTTAGTGGTAATGTTTAGCTTTGTCTTTATGACAGGTCTTATGACAGCACCTCTTATTGCTTACACCTTACAAATGTCAGGTGGTGGTACTATCGTTGGTAATGCCTTTGCTATGACTTCTGTTATTGTTGCGAGTATGAGTTACTTTGCGATAAAGACAAAAGCAGACCTTTCTAGCTATGGTAAGCCATTGATGATTGCACTTTTTGTCATCATAGGGTTCTCTATTGTTAACTTGTTCCTTGGCAGCCCACTACTTTCTGTAGTTATCTCTGCTGCAGTTGTGTTGGTCTTTAGTGTAATGGTTGTTTATGATACTCAGAATATCATGAATGGTATGTATGAGACACCTATTGATGGTGCTATTGCACTGTACTTAGACTTCTTAAACATCTTTACAGCACTCCTTCACCTACTCGGTATTTTTGGTGGCGACGACTAAGCAAAACTTCTGAGAGTCTTAGACTCTCACCCCTCTACTTAACTCCCCTCTACTTTATGCTAAAATTCCACTCATATTATTAATAGGACAAACTATGGCACGAGTAAACAACAACAGCGTCGATATGGAAGCCGGTATAAAATTGGCTTTTAATGCAAGTAAGATGAAAAATACCTTTTCAACCGCTGATAACCCTAATGCCGATCAAGAACAAGCCAAGCGTAAAGAGAAAAGTATTAAAGATAGAGCAAAGGCTAAGGCAAAAGCTAAAATGGCTAAAAAATCAAAGCGTAAAAACAAGTAAGATGTCTAAAACTTTCGATGCTTCTCTCTATCGTGTTATAGATGCTAACCTCAACCGCCTGAAAGAGGGGGTACGGGTTATCGAAGATATCGCACGTTATGTTAACAACGATAAGACATTAGCGAGCAAGTTAAAAGAGATACGCCATCAAAGTCGTATTGATGACATACAGAACCTCTTAGGCTCTAGAGATAGTGTTAATGACGTATTACGTCCAACAGTGGTTAGTGAGATGAATAGAGATAGTTTAGAAAGTATTATCATCGCTAACTACAAACGAGCTCAAGAGTCTTCACGTGTTTTGGAAGAGCTATACAAGATCGTAGATCCTGCACTTTCTGAGAATTTCAAATCCCTTCGATATACACTATATCAGCTAGAAAAAGAGAACCTTCTAGAAGGCTAGACACCAAAATAACTAGTTTTTAATAAACACCACTTCAAACTCTAAGTAGTTTAACGGGTATTCGTGCATTAACTTTTTCATCTCTTTAAAGCCTAATAGATTACGATTACCACTGACACCACTGCGTTTAATATAACGGAACATCTCTCGCACTGACTCAAACTCTAACTTGTACTGAACGATCTCTACTTCAACATCAAAATAACGTTTGGCCATAGCAACAACCTCATCGCTACCTCTAAGTAGTGGCGTAACACCTGCTGTCTCAAACATTGTTTTAAATGTACTGCCACCAAAGATGGCAAGGGAGACAGGTCGCTTAAGAGAGGCTATATTAGCAAAGACCTTCTCCAAGTCTGTTGACCATTGAAGTGCAGATGCAGAAAATATACGATCAAAATGGTTATAAGAGAGCTGTTCAAAAAGATTTAAATCGTTAAAGTCACCATAAATACACTCTACAACCTCAACGTTAGACGCTTCTTTAGGGTGTAGTTCTAACATACCAGGTGCAAAATCAACCCCAACAAAATGCTCTACAGACCAATCAATAGTACTAAAGAGTGCCCCTTTCCCACAACCTAGATCTAAAATATTACTCGGTGCTTCTTGCAGATCATCTATAAGTTTTTGAACGACCTTATCTTGGATGATATTATAGTTACCGTACTGGTCCGCATACTTAGAAAACTCGTTTTGTACCTTCATCGACGGTTAACGATCAAAGAAAAGATAAAGATAAACAGGAGGGTTAAGACAATTGTCGCGCCACTTGGTAGTGAAAAAAAGTATGAACTACTCATCCCCACAATAACCGCTAAGAGCGAGAAAAGTAGTGCTATGAGTATGGTCTTAGCAAAGCCTTGTCTAAAGCGCAGTGCGGCCACTGTAGGGATAACCATCATCGCACCAATAAGCAGCGTACCAACAATACGAATAGAGAGCGCAATAATAATCGCAACAATACTCACCAGTAAAAAGTTAAGAAAATCAACTTTAATACCACTAGTACGCGCCACTTCTTCATCATAGGCAATAAAATAAAGCTCTTTATAAAACACTCCAAGCAGTGTCAAGGCGATCACACCAAAAACAGACATCACGATGAGATCTTCTTGTGTCACCGAAAGTATAGAACCAAAAAGATAAGAGAAGAGTGAGCTATTAAAAGCATCTGCCAAAGAGACAATAATAACAGCTAAGGCCAAAGAACCTGAGAGGATAATGGCTAAAACAGAGTCTGAATAGAGATGGAAATTACTTCGTAGGTACTCTATGGTCCAAGCACTGACTAAGGCTGCAATAACCGCTATCCATAAAGGGTTAGTCCCAGCAATAACACCTACAGCGACACCAACAAGTGCGGAGTGTGCTAATGTCTCTGTAATCATAGAGTAACGACGAAGAACGATAAAAGAGCCACTAATAGCTGCAAGGATAGCAATGATGATACCGGCAAGAAAAGCACGAACCATAAAGTCGTATTGAAACATCTCTAACATGAAATTTCCTCTTGGAAATTTAGGCAAGAGGAAAGAGGAAAGAGAGAAGAGGGGTTATTATTTATAGCTATCACCAATTTATTCAACATCCTTCCCTTTCCTCTTTTCTCTTCCCTGATTTGCATCGTAAATCCCTAATGGTGGTGATGATTATGAATAAGATGGGCATCTATGCCATACAGTGCACTCATGTCATCACAACTAATCGCCTCTTTGGGGTTGTTGCACGTTAGCAAGGTCTGATTAACAGTAAAGAGTCGTCCAATGTCATCTGCAATCACACCAATGTCATGGGTAATAAAGATAATGGTCATTTTCTCCTCATCATTTAACTCTTTAAGCAGTTTATAAAAACGCTTTTGAGAGATAACATCAACCCCTGTATTTGGCTCATCTAAAATCAGCACTTCGGGCTTTGAGGCTAAGGCTCTAGCAATCATAACGCGTTGACGTTGGCCGCCTGAAAGTTCCCCCACCAACTTATGCTGTATATCAACAACATCCATCTTGACCATCGCCTCTTCAATGGCCGCTTTGTCTGCTTCAGTAGCACGACTAAAAGGGCCTTGCTGTGCGATGCGTCCCATTTTTACTACCTCTAAAACAGTAGCAGGGAAATTCTGGTCAAGCTGCGAAGCACGTTGTGGAACGTAACCTACTTTGTACCATCGCTTAAAACGGCTCAACTTCTGTCCAAACAACTCAATACGTCCCTTTGTTGGCTTTTCTAGTCCAAGTAAAAGACGAATGAGTGTTGTTTTGCCCCCACCATTAGGACCAATAATTGCACAATAGTCACCCGGTAAGATAGTTAAGCTAATGTCTTCAAGGATCTTCTGCTCATTCGCTGTAAACGAGAGGTTCTTTACCTCAAAAATAGGCGAGACAAAGGTCATTGACATTGCATTGCTTTAGAAAGTTTTTCCAGATTAGCATACATACCGTCTTCATAACGCATACCCTCTTTAGCTTGATCGGCCGTGATGTTGGCAAGAGGCTCTAAGTAATCAAGGCGGATTTTATTCTCTGTTGCTAGGTTTTTCATCAAGCGATCACTCACAAAGGCTTCAAAGAACAGAACGTCAATACCTTTTTCTTTAATACTATTTGCTAACCTCGCCATAGTCTTAGCATCAGCAAGAGCGTCGGGTGAAAGACCCGTTAAAGCTTCAACCTCAAACCCATAGCGTGCGGCAACGTAACCTAAAGTGTTATGATGCACAATCACTTCATTAAGTTTACAGGTATGTAGTCGCTGTTTATAAGTACTGTCTATTTGACTAAGCCCGTCAATATAAGCTTCGGCCCTTTGCACATATAACGACTCATTTGCGGGATCTTGTTTTACTAACTCAAGTGCTATTTTCTGCGTTAATAACTTCATATTACCTACATCAAGCCAGTAATGTGGATCAATAGCGCCGTGGTGATGTGCATCTGCTTGATGTTTGTCTTCATGCTTTATTGCCTCTCTAAGGTCAACATATCGACTCATATTACGCATGTTGTCTGTTTTTGGTAGTTTTTTAACCCAAGGTTCAAGTGCCGCGCCACTGAACAAGAAGAGGGTACTTTTTTGTATCTCGATAATTGTTTTTGGCGTAGGCTCAAAACTGTGGACTTCAACACCAAAAGGAATCACCATCTTAACATCGACTTCGGCGCCACCAATACTCTTAACAATGTCATACAGTGCAAAGGTACTCACGACTATTTTAACGTTTTGAGTATCTGTTTTCTCCACCTCTTGCATCAAAAAAAGTGCCGTAATAAATGACAATAAAATGACGATAAGCAAGACAATTTTTTTCACATATATTCCCAAGAAGAGTAGTTATAGACTCTTTAATGACGTAATTATACCCTACTCAATGTGAGAGAAAATATCTTTTCAACTTTTTTCGCTATAATTCGCCAATTATTTTTTAACAAGGTCTACCAAATGACAGGCATTTTGCTTATATCTCAAATCGTTTTAGTAGTGATCATTGTGATCGCTGTTTTACTACAAAAAAGTTCAAGTATCGGTCTTGGCGCATATAGTGGCTCTAATGAGTCTGTTTTTGGGGCTAAAGGACCAGGTAGTTTTCTTGCTAAAATGACCTTTTTCTTTGGTTTTCTTTTTGTGGTTAACACCATCACTTTAGGTTACTTCTATGCTCAAGATAACAGCGCGTCTGTTGTTGACAATGTAGAGATTTCAACGGATGTTGCCGCTCCAGCTGCTGCGCCTGTTGCACCAATGCCTACAGAAGCAAATACAAGCAAATAAGAGGATGCGTAAGCTTTTTCTACTTACGCTCATTCCTCTCTACCTCTGGGCAGATGCCCACCTCTTCGTATTTCACCGTTTTGATGACACACGACATCCTACAACCAATACATCTACTCAGACCCTTCGTGCAGAGTTTGAATACCTTAAGAAGAACAACTACAAAGTTATTTCATTAGCACGTCTTCATAAGGCCTACCAAGCTGGCGAAGAGATTGATGATAAATGGGTTGTTCTCACCATTGATGACAGCTTTAAAAGCTTTTACAAAAACGGTCTACCTATTTTCAAAGAGTACAACTACCCTTTTACTCTTTTTGTTTACGTCCAAGCAACTGTTGGTAATTATGGTGATTACATGTCTTGGGAACAGATCAAAGAGGCTTCCAAGTATGGTGAACTTGGTTTTCACTCATATGCCCATCCCCATTTAGTCTCGATGAGTGACGCAGCAATTGCTAAAGACTCTAAAAAGGGTATGGCCATTATGCAAGAGAAGCTAGGCTACAAACCAAAGTATTACGCTTATCCGTACGGGGAGTATAACACTCGTGTACGCAAGCAGCTAGAAACATTTAACTTTGATCTCATCATCAACCAAAATGCTGGTGCCATTGATAAAGAGAGTGACCCATATGACTTAGATCGTACGGCCTTGACGGGTGCGAACAACATAAAAGTCAAACTTCGTACAAAAACAATGCCAACAACATGGATTAATCCAAAAGATTGGCCAAAAAATGGTAAAATCACGACATTGAAAGCCACTTTGCCTAAAGAGGTAAAGAGAATCGAGTACTACATCTCAGGTCAAGGCTGGAAAGTAGCCACTGTTAAAGATGGTCACTTAACTACGAAAGTAGATAAAAAACTAAAGATGAAACGTACTCGTATATTTTTAAAAAGTGGCAATCGTCAGAGTAGCTTAATGCTAGTAAAACCCTAAGGAGAAACAATGACAAACGATATTATTGAAGAATGTAAAATGAACATGGAAGGCTCAGTTGAGCACATGTACCACAGTTTTAAGACACTACGTACAGGTAAGGTAATGGTCTCTGTACTTGATGGCGTTAAGATTGATTATTATGGCTCACCTACTGCACTAGACCAAGTAGGTTCTGTTATTGCTACAGATGCAACAACTATTATTATTAACCCTTGGGAGAAGCCTCTTGTAGCAGACATTGAAGCGGCTATTGCTAAGGCTAACATCGGTGTTAATCCAAACTCTGATGGTGAGAAAATCATCCTTAACTTCCCTCCTATGACTGTAGATCAGCGTAAAGAGACTGTTAAGAAAATGAAGGGCATGGGTGAAGATGCAAAAGTATCTGTTCGAAATGACCGTCAAAAAGCAAACAACGACATCAAAAAACTTGAAAAAGAGAAAGAGATCACTTCTGATGAGTCTAAGTCTGCTCAAGAAGCTATTCAAAAAGTTACTGACGGCTTTATCTCTAACATTGATGCTACACTTAAGTCAAAAGAAGCAGAGATCTTAAAAGTTTAAAATTAGAAATTTTGGGGAAGAGGAAAGAGGAAAGAGAGTACAACAATACGTATCTCTCTTCTCTCTTCTCTCTTCCCTCTCTTTTCCAAAGGAAAAATATAATGGACGTTAAAAAAATATATATGGATGCCAATGCTCTTTTAGAGGGTCACTTTAAACTAAGCTCAGGTAACCACTCTCAGTTCTACCTACAATCTGCAAAGGTTCTTGAAGATCCTAAAAATGCTAAAGTACTAGCTGAAGGCGTAGCTGAACAGATTAAGGCAAGCGGTCTTGAGGTTGATACAATTTGTGCTCCTGCACTTGGTGGTCTTATCGCTGGTTTCGCACTTGCAACAGCACTAGACAAACGTTCTATCTTTGCAGAGCGTGTTGATAAGGTTATGACAGTTCGTCGTGGTTTTGAGATTGCTAAAGGTGAGCGTGTGATGATATGTGAAGATATTATCACTACTGGTGGTTCTGCTATGGAAGCTGCTAAAGCTATCGAAGATATGGGTGGTGTAGTTGTTGGTTTTGCAGCACTAGCCAATCGTGGTTTCTGTGACCGTCAAAACTCTGATATCACTAAAAAGCCAAACTGTAAACTACCAGATGGTGTGCCGTTTTTTGCACTAGACGACTTTACCTTTGAGATGTACTCGCCAGAAGAGTGCCCACTCTGTAAAGAGGGGAAATCAGAGGCGATTAAGCCTGGTTCTCGCGGGAACTAATCTCCTATCAGCACAAAACAGTGCATCACTTCTGCAAATGCAGAAGTCTCCAATACAACCTCTCTTTTTAACACCAACTTCTTTATAAATTACAGCTCATAGCCTCTTCGACTAAAATCTTTGCTACTTCACGTTTAGAGTCAACAATCACACTAATCGGTAAATCTTGAAGTGCTTTAATACCATCTAAACTTGATACCTTGACCACCAAATTAATCTTAGGGGCATGGGCTAAAATAGCTTCACAAATGGCTCTTTTTTTCTCGATGTTGTCGAGGGTAACAACAACAGCTGAAGCATCAGCAACGTGCAGGGACTCCAAGATAGCAGGCTTTGAGATGTCTGCCCAATAGATCTCTTCACCTTTAGCAAGTCCTTCACGTACGTGCTTGATGTTATAGTCAACAATAACACAAGAAGAACCTCTTGCATGAAGCTTATCAACAACAAAGTGCCCTACGACACTGTATCCACAAACAACAACATGGTTTTTACGTACTTTATCTTCAACTTGGACTTTAGAGAGGGTCTCTGAGGCCTTAAATAATTTATCAGTAATAACACCAATTTTTGTAATTAAGAATGGTGTCATAATCATAGAAAGTACCACAACTAAGACCAAAAACTGTACCAACTCCGCATCCATTAGATTACTACTACTTGCTAACGCAAATACAGCAAAGGAAAACTCTCCTACCTGAGAGAGGGCTAATGCGGTTTTAAACGAGGTTCTTGGTGTCGATGAGAGCCGCATGATCCCAAAGATCAATACCATTTTTGCGACTAAAACTAAGAGTAAAATACCAACAATACTAACAATATGTTCAGAAAAATAGATAAGATCTATTTTCATACCTACTGTTACAAAAAATGTTCCAAGCAGCAGATCTTTAAAGGACGCAATGTCCGTCTCTACCTTATGGTGATATTTGGTCTCAGCAATGATCATACCCGCTACAAAAGCACCTAATGAATAGGTAAACCCTGCCATATGTGCTGCTAGAGAAGCTGAAAAAACAATAACAAGAACAGAGCCCATAAAAAGCTCTTCTTCCATGGAGTTGGCAGAGAAATGTAAAAGCCATGTCATAACGCGCTTACCAACTGTAAACAGAAGTCCAATAAGAAGCACTGCACTCCATGCTGTCTTAAACAAGATCTCTGACACAGACGCATCTTCAACACTCAAGAAACCAATAAGAAGTAAGATAGGGATAACAGCGATGTCTTGAAAAATTAAAATACCCATAGAGCGCTGTCCATAAGGGAGGTTAATCTCCTTAGACTGTTTTAAAAAGGTTAATACTACCGCTGTTGACGAAAGTGCAAAAGCTAAAGCGATGATCACACTTGCAACATTCGAGATATCAAAAACAAAGTGACTAACAACGTAAAATAGAAGTGCTGTTATACCTACTTGCATCAAGCCATTACCAAAGACATCCATCTTCATCGTGTTAAGCTTTTGAAGTGAGATCTCAAGACCAATAGTGAACATTAAAAAGACGATTCCAAATTCACCAACTAACTCTAATGTATGGGAATCCGTCATATGACGTAAATCAAAGAGATAGACAATGATGGTACCTGTTACGATATACCCTATGATCTGAGAGATACCAAGACGTTTGAGTACCAAGTTAATGATGACTGATATACCTAAAGCGGCAATAACATAACTGAGAATATCCATAAAAAAGTTCACTTTATATTTTTTTGTATTATACCCTCTTATAAACCACATTATACGTATCTCCATTTCATATGCTTGTAAGCACCACTTGGCTATAATCGCGAATTAATTAGTGCTAATTTTCAAGGGAAAAACATGACAAAATACATCTTTGTAACCGGTGGCGTTCTGAGTTCTTTAGGTAAAGGGATTACCGCGGCAAGCGTTGGTACACTCCTAAAACACGCGGGTAAAGATGTGGGTATGTTAAAAATTGATCCATACATTAACGTAGACCCTGGAACGATGAGTCCACTCGAACATGGTGAAGTCTTTGTGACCAAAGATGGTGCAGAGACTGACCTTGACATCGGTAACTACGAACGTTTTCTTGACACCTCGTTTTTAAAGTCAAGTAACTTCACTACGGGTCAAGTCTACTCTAGTGTTATTGAAAAAGAGCGTTCAGGTGGCTACCTTGGTCAAACCATCCAGGTCGTTCCTCACATTGTGGGTGAGATTGTTGATCGTATTAAACGTGCGGGTAAAGGTCATGAGATCCTTGTGGTTGAACTTGGTGGTACGGTTGGTGACATCGAAGGTCTTCCATTTATGGAGGCTATTCGCCAGATGAAACATGATGAAGAGGTTGCAGGTACTTTCTTTATCCATGTTACGCTCATCCCTTACATCAAGGTTGCTGGTGAGTACAAGTCTAAACCAACACAGCACTCGGTTCAAGAGCTTCGTCGTATTGGTATTACACCACAGATGATCATTGCACGTTCTGAGAGCGACCTTCCAAAGTCATTTAGAAAGAAGTTAGCACTCTCTTGTGATGTTAAACAAGACAGTGTCATCTTAGCACTTGATGCACCAACTGTTTATGCAGTACCTATTAGCTTTATGCAGCAGAACATTTTGGCACCTATCGCTAAAGAGTTAGACCTAGGTGAGATCACACCAAACATCGATGAGTGGGAGTCACTTGTTAAAAACATTGTCTCTCCTAC
>Ga0256826_1002936_pt1 | contig 10299 bp, 8 predicted proteins | sample CV79metaG_FD_185975 | JGI IMG/M metagenome (GOLD analysis project Ga0256826, IMG submission 185975) | Hydrothermal vent microbial communities from East Pacific Rise, Pacific Ocean - CV79 | ecosystem: Environmental > Aquatic > Marine > Hydrothermal vents | place: Pacific Ocean: East Pacific Rise... | reverse complement strand
ACTGCTCTTATTCCATACATTGTAGATAGAAAAAATGTAGTGGAAAACCCATTTGAGTTTGTTAAATAGATTTTAACACTCAACTACTTCTGTTCCCACATTTACTGTGGGAACAAAATCTTATAAATCATCTGACTTATTTGCTTTAATACTATAACGTTTTAATAATTCTTTTTCACTAGATATAGCTTTTTTACGATCAACTACAACCTTTGCCCCATCTTCATCTTCAAGCACTATAAACTTCTCTTTACTCGTTGTTACTAAGGTATAGAACTCTCTAAAATTTTTAAACTCAACTCCATTTACTTTTTCAATATGCCACATAGAGATACCATAATCACCTCTACTATGAGCTGAAGCTAAAACTTTTAATAAAACAACTAACTCTTGTTTATCTTTTGATGGAAATTTTGTTGCACTATATCTAAGTCCAAGAATTGGGTTCATTGAAGTATTTAAAAGATTTTGAGTAATAGGAGAAAAAACATATCCACCTAACATAAAATAACTAGGCATTTTATCATATTCAAGTTGTGAATATGTAGAACGCTCTAAGCTTGATGTTTTGGGTAACATAGCTTTTAACGACACCTTTTTCCCATCCCGTAAAACATCTAATGTTACTTCATCACCATATTGATGTAAATCAATAAAATATTTAAAATGAGTATATTGTTTATCTCTAAACTCAACCGTACCATCACTTTCAATCTTATGTCCATCAATAGCAGTAATAATATCTTCTTTTTTCAACACATCTTTTAGAATAGAATTATGTACAATATCTACTACCAATATTCCACCTGCATCCTCGGCTAAATGATAGTATTCTTTAAGAGAAGGGTTTTCAATTTTATCTGTCATAATACCTAGTTTAGGAAAGCCATCATGCTTACCATCTGCTACATCTTTTAGAAAGTGTTGAATCATATCTACAGGAACCATATAGCCTATATTTTGAGAATAAGTAATACCTTGCATAACTACACCAACAATTTTACCATTTGAGATGGTAGGACCACCAGAGTTACCTGGATTAATTGCAGCATCAATCTGAATAGCTAAAAAACTTTTACCACTATGTGCATAACGATTATGTTCAATACGAGAAACAATACCTGTACTTACAGAAATTGTATGTCCACCCATTGGATAGCCATATACAGTAACTTTATCTTGCATATTTGGTAAACTACCAAATTCTAAAGGAGTAGTATTTTTAAAAAAATCCTTATCTGTAACTTCTAATAGTGCTAAATCAACATCATGTGAAACTTCTAAAACTTTTGCTTGATAACGTTTAGTATCTCCGTATTTCTTAACTTCAATAAATGTTTCATTTGCGACAACATGTGCATTTGTCAAAATACGATTACCTGAAATAATACTTCCAGATCCAGAAGAACGTTGAATAGAAGAGTTCCATGGTTCCAAATAATTCGTTGCTTTAGAGACTGTATATATTTTAACTATTGATGAGTCAATACCCTCTGAATGCAAAAAAGAAAATGATAAACTTAGCAAGACTAATAATTTTAATACTTTTTTCATGTAGTACCTTAGATTTAATTTTGCTTAAGCTTAACAGAAAATAGTAAACCATTAAACAACGTAATATTAAGCAATGGATATAATAAAGAAAAAAATTAGGAGTTGTATAATATGGCAACAATTTCAATGGGAGACCTTAAAAAAGGTGTACGTTTAGAGTTAGATGGTAACCCTTATAGAGTAGTAGATTTTCAACATGTTAAACCAGGAAAAGGTGCTGCATTTGTAAGATGTAAAATCAAAAACTTAGCTACAGGAAAAGTGATTGAAAAAACTGTTCATGCTGGTGATAAATTTGAAACACCAGATTTAGAGCAAACAACCATGCAATATCTTTACGATGATGGTGAATTTTTACAGTTTATGGATACAACAACATATGATCAAATTGGTCTTACTCATGAGCAAGTAGGTAAAGAAACATTTGACTATATGATTGATGGTATGGAAGCTGATATTCTTTTTCACAACGGAAAAGCAATCTCTGTTGAAATTGCACAAACTGCAACTTATACAGTAGTTGAAACTCCACCAAACTTTAAAGGTGACTCACAAGGTGGTAAAAAACCAGCAACACTTGATTCTGGTGCTGTTGTTCAAGTTCCATTCTTTGTACTTGAAGGTCAAAAAATTGTAGTAGATACTATTGAGGGTAAATACTTAGAAAAAGCAAAATAGTTACAAAATAAATAAGGGATTTAATCCCTTATTGCTTCTCTATCTAACTCCCCAGATTTTAACTTACTCATATATTCAGTTAACATTCGACGAACATCTCCAGACATTATAACCAATCCAAAAATATTTGGAACAGCCAATGCTAAGAATAATATGGATGAGAAATCAACCATGGTACTTGTATTTGCTACTGTTGCAATAATAATAAATGATAAAAAGATAAATTTATAAAGTAAAGATGTTTTAGCACCAAAAAGATAAACCCATGCTCTTTCTCCATAATATGCCCATGAAATCATTGTAGAAAAAGCAAACATGAAGATTGCTACACCTAAAATTTGTGAAAACCATGGAACAACTGAACCAAATGCAGTAGAAGTAATAACTGCACCATTTTTAGTAGCAATTGCAGCATCTAGTACTTCTGTTCCACCTAAGTAACTCCCCGTCAAAATAATTACCAATGCAGTCATGGTACAAACAACAACTGTGTCTATAAATGGTTCATATAGAGAGACTAAACCCTGTCGTACAGGATATTTAACACATGCAGCCGAGTGTGCAATACCTGCTGAACCCAAACCAGCTTCATTTGAAAAAACAGCTCTTTGAAAACCTTGAATCATTGCTCCAAAAATACCACCTGCAATTGCAGATGGAGAAAATGCCTCAGAGAATATTAAAGAGAATGCCTCAGGAATCTGTGTAAAATAAGTACCTAAAACCCAAAAAACCATTAATAGATAAAAAATAACCATTAGAGGTACAATTTTTTCAGCTACGCGTGCAATACGTTTAATACCACCAATAATAACCAGACCCGTAATAAAAGCCATTATTAAACCAAAAACCCAAGGGAAATCATTGAAAAAAGAGACCTCTTTTTGCATAACACCTAAAGCTTGTGAAATCTGAAAAGTATTTCCAGCTCCCAATGCACCAAGTATCATAAAGAAAGCAAAAATAGCAGCTAAAACTTTTCCTGTTTTTGGCATATTTTTTTCAGACAAACCACGAGATAGGTACTCCATCCCTCCACCCATAATTGTTCCATCAGGTAGGAATTCTCTATGTTTTAGAGAAAGTGTTACTTCTGTAAACTTTAGTGTCATTCCTAAGAACCCAGCCATTATCATCCAAAACGCAGCACCTGCTCCACCCATTGTAATGGCAATTGATACAGCAGCAATATTACCAATTCCAACCGTTGCTGAAAGTGCTGTTGCTAAAGATTGGAAGGGAGATATAAGCCCTTTATCTTCTGCTGTTTTATACTTACCTCTAACAATTGCTAAAGAGTGACCAAACATTCTAAGATTAACAAAACCCATTTTTACTGTAAGAAAAATACCTCCTACAATTAATAGTGCTACGACAAAGGGAAAAGATGCCCCATCGACTTTTCCAAAAAATATATCAAACATTAAAGCGTTATCAGCATAAATATTAATTTGTTTAAAAAACCCATCAATTATTGCAAAATATTCATTCATGTTTACTCCTTATTATATAATTATTAACATTATATATTAAGAAATCTTATCTTAGTTAAAAAACTCTTTTACTTTTTCTAAAAAAAGGTCAATATTTTTCTCTATATTAACAAAATCATCATCTTTTGCATAATCTTGTAGTAAATCTGCTGTTTGTGAAAGTTCTTCCAATCCTAAATTTACAAGAACCCCTTTAATCGCATGAAAATTTTCCATTAAGGAAAAACATTCTTTTTTAGAAAAATTTTTCTCAATATTTGAAATAGAACTTTTCAAACCATTTTCTGCCATACTAATAAATTTTAAACTGGTCTCTTCATCAAAATATTCTTGAAAATGCTGCATTGACATTTGACGTAAACGATTAATATCTTTATTTTTAGGTTCTCTAAAAACAGAAGTGGCTAATTTAGCTAATCTTGTTTCAATATCTGTATGTTCTAAAGGTTTTTCAATAAAATCATTCATCCCTGCTACCTGTGCCTCATGTTTATCTTCTCTATAAACATTAGCACTCATACAAATAATTGGTATAGTTTGATTAAAATCACGTATTTGTTTACTAGCTTCTAGACCATTTAAAATTGGCATTCTCATATCCATAAAAATAATATCATAAGAGTATTTTTTAACTTTTTCAACTGCAACTTGTCCATTTTCTGCCATATCTACAGTTATAGAAAAAAAGACTTTAAACATCTCTTTTAAAAATTCTCTATTTATTTCAATATCTTCAACAATCAAAACTTTTAAATGCTCATAGTTTCTTCTTGTTTTTTCTTTAGAGATATAAGTATTTGTGGTTAAATTTCTCATTTTTAATGATGATTTTTCGCAATAGAAAGTTACTTTAAAACAAGTACCCTCACCTACTATAGAATCCACTTCAATTTTACCACCCATAAGAGCTGCTAATTCGTGAGAAATATAAAGCCCTAATCCTGTTCCCTCTTCAACATCAGTTGAGGCAAAAGGTTCAAAAAGTGTCTCTTTAATATTTTCAGCAATACCTGCACCCGTATCTTTTACTGTAACTATAACTTCTAATTGATCATCAATTTGATTTATTTCAAAAAGTGAAAATTCAATTTTTCCTTTTTTTGTAAACTTTGCTGCATTGGTTAAAATATTTACAAAAATTTGTTGAACTCTTTTTTTATCAGCGAATGCATAATAAGGTAAACTAGGAATATTTACTATTAATTCAACATCTTCTGCAATTTTAGACTCGACCATATTTGCACAATGAATTAAAAGCTTATCAAGATGTGTTTCTTGCACATTTAGCTCAATCTTACTCCCTTTTAATTTTGAGACATCTAACAAATCTGCTAAAAGGGCCATAAGAAATTCAGCACTGTCATTTAATTGATTTAAATATCGTTGTTGCTGTTTAGTTAACCCTGTCTCTGCTAACAAAGAGCTATTTCCTAAAATAGCTGTAAGAGGACTTCTTAGTTCATGACTCATTGACGCAATAAATTCTTGTTTATTTGCTAAGGCTTCATCTAATTCCTTATTTACACGGTAAAGTAAGTTATAGGTACTTAACTTACTTTTTTCAAGTTGTGTATGCTCAACTTGTAATAAGTTTAACTCAAATTCAAGTTCTTGGATTCTTTTTTTCAGTAATTTTTTTCTCATATCTTTTCTCTTAATAATACAGTTACAAAAGTTTCATTGTGAAAAGCATTACTTTCTTTAGACGACGCAATTTCACCATATGCATAGAAACCAATAAGAGGTGTCTGTTGTGAAGCATTATGAACAGCTTCAACTTCTCTTTTACCATAGGATCCCAATAAGTTTTTATGTGCAGCACAAGGAAAAATAAGTGTTAGGTCAACTTTAAAATCTTTTTTTTCTTTAAGTGTCATACTTACACTCTCTTCAACATGATCAATTATTTGTTCTCCAATTGGTGCAGAAATTCTTACCTTCGCTCCCTCTTCAACATGACCAGAAAAAATTAAAGATCCTTCATCTTGATTGATATATACAGCAGCTCTATAAAGAACTTGTCCATTAGTCAATTGTACTTCTAAAGGGTAATTTGCTCCCATACTGGGCATATCATCCTGAGTGATATTTAGATACTCTTTATAAAAATTTATGGCTGGTTTATCATCAATAGTATAAACAATATTCTTTATAGATTTGGTTACAATTCTTTGTGTTCCAATTCCTGACCACCCAAAGCCACGTGAACTTAAAATATCAATTTTATCTCTATCAATTGCAAGAACTAACGCACCAAATGTAGTCATCTTATTTTGAGAAAAAACATACGTATCTTTAAAAAGGTTATCATCTCCAGCAACAGCACCAAAAAGATTATCAACTTCTGTCTGTAAACCTTTTAAGTATGTATCATTATCAAAATGTAACCCAGAGGTAAGAGTTAAAATTGCTGGATTAGCAAACTGTTTTTTACTCCACTGTGCCATTTTTGTACCAAGCTTATAATAATCTTCTTCTTTATTTAAATCTTTTACTTTTAGTGAAAAAGCTGACTTATCTAAGTCAACTAACATACAGGCAATTGTTTCATTTTTAACTTCTGTAACATTATTATTTGCATATATTTCTCCAACTGTTGATGAACCAACAATTAAAAAATCATATTTTTTCAATTTTTTTGATAAGGTAGTAATATTATAGTGTACAGAAGAATACACAAAAGCAAGAGTAGGTGTAAAATTATTTAAAATAGTATTATCAATTTCCTCTATTAATTTCTTAATAGATTTTGCACTTATTATTTTATGTCTCATTGAATACTATCTCTTGCTCCAGAAATGAATATATATCACTTAAAAAGTTATGGAAATCAAAAGGCTTAGTTAAATAATGATTAACACCCATATCCATAAGCTCCATTTTACTTAATCTATCAGTAGTAATAAGAACAATTGGTATTAATTTAAATTGGTCATCTTTATGAATAGCTTCAATGAACTCTTTTCCATTCATTTGTGGCATATATAAATCAAGTAAAATCATATCAATTTTGACTGAATTCATAATACTTAATGCTTCAACACCATCTATAGCTTGATAAATAGTAATCGTTGGTACTTGTTTCAATATGGTTTTAACTAACTCTCGTGTAAATTGATCATCATCTATTATTAATATAGATAATTCATTAAATTTTGTCCAATCCATCTCTTACCTCTTTCAAAAATTATTTGATTATATATTAAATAGTATATAAAAGAAAAGCAATTATAAAGAGAAAATTCAAATTATTAAACTTTTCTTAAATTGTTGTTCTATAATAAATAAAGTGTAATATAAAAAAATATAATTAAACAATAAAAGTTATATTTTTCAACTTAATAATGACTTTAACTTTTTATTGGAAAAACCATGATAATCAATTTGTTCTATGGCCTTCATTTGAGGGACAACTTCCTTTGAACTTTTTATTGTAAAATTACTTACATTATAAAGAGAAAGAAATCCTTCTGCAAAACCATGTCTTTTACCATTATATTCCATTAAAAATACATGTTCATAACTATTTAGTCTCTTTTGTAATTCTTTAGAATAGCTCAAACGCATCTTAGCAAAATGTATTAAATCTATTTCAAGTTCATCTGCTACATCATACACTAACGCTGTGGCAATTCCAAAAGAGATAATTAAATTTTTACTCTTTTTTTCTATTAGTTTATTTGCTTCTCTAAGATTTGGTGTAAAGTTAATCTTTGGAAATTCAACATCTGAAATAGAAATAATTGTCTTATATAATGGATGTATATAATGTGACTCTATTAATTCATCTAACTCTCTTTTAGAACATGGTTCATAAACAGATACTTCGGGAAGTGTATTAAGTAAATTTAAGGCATTGGCTTCTCCACCCCAATAGTCCCAAGATTTTGCAAAGGTTAAAAGTACTTTTCCTGTTGCTTTATAAAGTTCTAAAATAGAGCCTATCATATTTGTTGAATATTTTTGATCTGTAGCAATGGCTGTAAATGTATCTTGTTTAGATGCCAAAATCGGGGTTAAAGCTTCTGCAACAGTTGTATTAATATAACTCACGTTATTTTCTTGTAAAAAGAATCTACTGGCTAAATCAGGAGTAAAAATAAGTAGTTCTTTTTGATATTTACGATTAAGTTTTGCTACAGTTTTTCCATATTCTTCTGTTAGACGTAATGATTTTTTTTCATTATTTTCAGTTGAAGAGAATAGTGTAATTTTATGATGTTCTTTCTTTGTATTTATAAATACTGCACCTCTTTTAAAAGAAAATAACATACTTTTAAAATCCATATTATTAACTAAATCAATTTCATCAATTTCGATAGTTTTATCAAAAAAGCTTTTTAGTATACTAGTGTCAAAACCATCAGGTCGAGCTTCAAAACCAAATTTATTAAAGTCAATAAGTAGTGTTAAATTATTGTAATTTTGTGTTTTAATATACATTAATGCTTCAAGCGTTGCACCAAAGCTTAAATCTGAATCTCCCATTAAAACAATATATTTAGTATTAGAATTTTTCATCATTAATGATAATACTCTACCTAAACCATATCCTAAATTATAGGATGCAGTAATACCTTGGTCTGTATAATTATCATCTACTATGGGTGAAATAATATTAGAATGATGTAATGAATATAAATATAGCAAAGAAAAATTTCCTTTTGTATATTCATTAGCATATATAAAAGGAGCCATATGCCCTTTCACTGAAATAAACTTGTAAGTACTAGAGTTTTCTTCTTTTAAAAGTCTTTCTGTTTCTAAAACGATACTTGACGAACTTATACATGATGTTTGACATCCAAATCCAGCAATATCATAGGTACGATTTAAAATTTCTAATGTATTATTTTTTAATGGTTTAATATTCTTATTTTTTAAAAGTTTTATTAACTCTTTTGAAACTTTATAATGTTCCGTTTCATTAATATATGTCTCAATTAAATTTAATTCTAACTCCATTCTTTTAATTTCACTGTCTGTTAGTTTATGCTCTACCTTCCAAAAAAATTCTTTTAACTCTTCTAGTTTTATATTTTCCTGCTCTAATAACTGTACCATATCTTCTCCCAATAATTAATATATACAACAATAAATAATAATAATAAATAATTATAAATAATAGTGTATTAATTGTGACTTAAAATAGTAAAAGAAATATTCGATATACTTCTTAAAATAATAAAAGAGGTGATTATGAATAAAAAAGTTTTAATTATGTGTACAGGAAACTCTTGTAGAAGTATTATTGCTGAAGCACTTATCAATATGGAACTTAGAGGTATAGAAGCATATAGTTGTGGTGTTGCACCTAGTGGAAAAGTTAATTCAAATGCAAAAAAGATTTTAGAAGAGAATGCTGCATGGAAAACAAGGTACTACTCTAAGCATTTAGATGAACTTTCAAACATAAACTTTGACTTAGTAGTAACAGTTTGTAGTCACGCAAATGAAACTTGCCCTACATTTCATAACAATACTAAAACCATTCATATAGGGTTTGAAGATCCTGATGGAAAAGAGTATGAAGCATTTAAAGAGACTTATAAGCAAATAAAAGAGATACTACTTCCACAAATAAAACAAGAACTACAAGGTGAAAGTATGAATAAAAATGTTTTTAATACAAATGCAGGGGTCAAAATTTCATTTACAGGAGCTGTTGCAAAACAACAAATAGTAAAGATGGTAGAAAACTGTAGTACAGGTCAATGTGAATGTATGAGTGATTCTACTAAGAAAAAAATTACCAATATGCAAGTTGCAGGTAAAGATGGAGAAGTTGAACTAGAACTAACAGGCGACATCTCTAAGGAAGAGATTGAAAAAGCACTAGAAAAATCAAAAGTTCTAAATAAATAGAACTTTATTAAAATAGACTTTATAGTAAAGTCTATTTAATCTGCTCTAACATATCTTTAAATGACTCTTCAAAAGAGAGAAGCCCTTCATCTAAAAGTTGTTTATAGATTTTATCCATATTAAACCCATTATCTTCAAGACTCATAAAGTATCCGTTAATCACACTGTTTTCAATAGGTAATTTTTCAGCCGAATCGTTGGTTTGAATATGTGCTTCAATAGTTGCTAAAGGTGCTGTATTTACAGAGTGAGCAGCCATAAGCCCTTTAATATAGTAATTAGGATCTAACTCATCACCCTTAACACCAGTACTAGCAAATAGTGCTCTAATATTTGGAACATCATTAGCTTCAATCATATTGTAAATCTTAGCAGCATTGTAGATACCTGTTTTATAAGGGTCAATTCCTGCTTGTTCTAACTCTGCATCTAACATTCTGTCAAAACGACTTACAAATACAGAGATAACACCCTCAACACGACAAGCACCATACTTTTCGCCTTTAGCAATTCCTTTTGTCATAGCCTTAAAACATTGTGTTGCTTGTTTAGGTGAAAAAATCAATGTTGCATTAACAGAAATTCCTTCTGACATTAACTCTGTCATAGCATCATATCCAGCTTGAGTTGCTGGAACTTTTACCATGACATTTGGTTCACCAATTGCCTTAAACAGACGTTTACCTTCGTCTATTGTTCCTTGTGTATC
>Ga0256826_1002935_pt1 | contig 10303 bp, 9 predicted proteins | sample CV79metaG_FD_185975 | JGI IMG/M metagenome (GOLD analysis project Ga0256826, IMG submission 185975) | Hydrothermal vent microbial communities from East Pacific Rise, Pacific Ocean - CV79 | ecosystem: Environmental > Aquatic > Marine > Hydrothermal vents | place: Pacific Ocean: East Pacific Rise... | reverse complement strand
ATGCTCATTTATAATAAAGTCTGAAAGTTGTTGTGGCTTGATTTTAGAAAGATATGCAAAGTTTTGAGTATTTTGCATACTTTTTGAGAGTTTGTCTAGAACTTTTTTAGCCTCTTCTGGTCCTAAGGTTCTATACAATAACTCTCTTGCATACTCCATACCACCGGCAGTAATAAACTGTCCAGATTGAAATATTGCATGAAACTCTTCAAGTATAGAAGTTGCGACAGCCTTGTCAATAGTTTTAGAACCTGCAATATATTTTGACACTTCTGTAATAGACTCAATATTCATATTTGCAAATACTGCAGCAGTACTCTCCTCACCCAGTTGTAAAAGTAAAATAGCTATCTTTTCGGCCATACCCATTTCATCAAATGTGGCTTGTTGAGTTTGAGTTAAAGTTGACATATTTTATCCTTTTTCTGGTTTGACACCACTTTCAGCTTCTTCAGTAAGAAGTGCTTGAAGTAATGATGCTATCTCTTCAGGAGAGTCTTCTGCCATTGTTATGACTTTTTCAAGTAGTACTTCATGTTTTAATTCATCTTCATTAAAACCTTCACCTACACCTAATTGATCTTCAACTTTTTTACGCATCGCTTGAACTTTCTCAACTAAATCATCATCTTCATCATCGTCTATATCTAACACTGGTTTAGCCAGATCATCTTCTTCTCTAGAGACTTCAAGCATTCTCTCTGCAAATGGAGACATAACCTTTTTGTAAACAATTAAAAGTAAAAGTAATACAAAAATATACTTAAAAAGTCCAGAAAAAGGTGCCAAGTATGTTTCACTAAATGCTACAGCTTGAGAAACGCCATCTAAACCAATACTTCTTTTCTCTCTCTTAAACTGTAAATTTTTAACAGAAATTCTATCGCCTCTATCTTCATTTATGCCAATAGACTGACTCACTAAAGATGTCAAAGCATCAATATCAGTTGCATCAATAGACTTATACTCTAATTCATCACTTGCTGTGCCATCTTCGCCTATTTTATATTTATATTTTCCATCTACTATTACAGCCGCTGTTATTCTTTTAATACGAGCAAATTGACTTTTTGTTGTTGAAACAGTTTTACTAACTTCATAATTAGTAGCACCTGTATTTTTCTCATATTTTTCACTAGTTTTATTGCTTTGAAGACCTTGAACAGGGCCGATATTACTCACGGTACCAGGAACTCCACCAACAACTTCTGGTGAACCACCTTCACGTTTTTCCTCTGTAATTTGCTCACTTCTAACGACATTTTCAGGGTCAAATAGCTCTGATGTTGAATTTTTTATAGAAAAATCATACTCTATTGTTACTTGAGCTACAACCTTATCTTCACCACCAACAAATGGTGAAATAACTTTGATAATTTTTTTCTGTCTCTTTTTTTCTTCTTTACTTTTGTAACTCTGTTGAACCGCTGAAAGTTCACCCATTTGTGCCATTTCATTCTCATCACCAAGTGTTTCACCTTCACTATTCACAAGCATAACATCAGTTGAAGACATATTTGGAACTGCTGCTGATACAAGATTTTTAATACCTCGAACCTGTTTAGAAGAGAGTGTTCTTCCATCTACTAAGGTTACCATAATAGAAGCAGTAGGAGCAACTTTTTTTGAAACGAATAGTGTCTCTTTAGGAAGAGCTAAACTTACAGAAACTGACTCAATAGGAGAAAGTGCATTAATAGTCCGTGAGAGTTCACCCTCTAAAGCACGAAGATGTTTAATTTTTTGATCAAAACTCGTTGCTCCAAATTCTTGTTTATCAAAAAGCTCAAAACCAACACCACTATCTTTAGGTATACCCAACGAAGCTATTGCAATTCGCTGTTTATAAACAACATTTTTAGGAACTTTTATAACATTATCAGCAAGGATTTCATAAGGAATTTCATCTTTTTCTAACTGCTCAACAACTTTTGCTGCATCAGAAGAGCTTAAAGAATCAAATAGAACTTCATACTTATCATTCACACTTTTTTTCGCAGTAAAAACAACCATAAATATTAAAAAGCTTACTATTCCAACAATAGCAGTAGCAATAATAATTTTTTGCTGTTTAGTTAGTTTTTCATAAAGAACAACTAACTGTGAAAAAAGTACCTTAAAATCCATTAAATTCCCATTTTACTTAAATATGTTTTGACATTAATTCAAAAAATCGACTATTTTGTTTATCTGTTCCAACTGTAACTCGAATAGCATTCATGCCATACCCACTTAAGTTTCTAACAATCATCCCCTCTCTTAAAAGTGAGTCTGCAATTTTAGAAGAGTCTTGAGTAGTGTTTAAACACAGAGTGACAAAGTTTGTATAGCTATTAATTAACTCTATTTTATTGCTTTTTGCAAACTCTTCATAGCGTTTCATCTCTTCAAAACTTTGAGTAATACATCTGTTAACAAACTCTTCATCTTCTACTGCAACACTTGCTGCTTCAAGAGAAAGTGTTGTAATATTAAAAGGAGGACGCAATTTATATAACTCTTTTATTATTTTTGAATTTGAGATGCCGTAACCAACTCTCATACCACCAAGACCATAAGCTTTTGAAAATGTTCCTAAATAAATCACATTTTCAAACTTACTAATTAATTCTTTAGGTTCTACTTTTTTAGACTTATCTTTTTTAATAGCATACTCCATGTATGCTCCATCAACAACTACTAAAGTATCATTGTCAATCTTAGAGATAAAGTTAAGAAGTTCTTTAGAGTCTATTGCATCACCTGTTGGATTATTTGGCGTACAAAGAAAGATAATAGATGGTTTTTCACTTTTATAAAGTTCGTAAAATTCATCTAAATTATGTTTTTGTGAAGCTGTTCTAATAATCTCAGCTCCAACATGTTTCGCATATATTTCATACATAGCAAATGTTACACTGTTTATAAGAACTTTAGAATTAGAGTCAGCTTTTGCATGCATTAAAAACTCAATGACTTGATCACTTCCTGAACCAATAATTAAATTTTCATCTTCAATTTCAAATCTTCTTCCTAAAGCACTTTTTAATTTCATCATAGAATCATCAGGATATAAAGCCATATTTGAAACAATATCTACAACTGCATCTTTTACTTTAGTAGAACAGCCATAAGGGTTCTCATTTGAAGCCAATTTCACAATATCTTTTGGCTCTATTCCAAATTCACGTACTACCAATTCTATTGGTTTACCAGCTTCGTAAGTCTTAATAGACTCTAGTTTTTTATTAAAATTCAATCTTCACCCTTTACATAAGACCCAAGCCAAGTAACTTCACCATCATGTTTACTTAAAACTTTTTGTATTTTTTCTTCATCGATATGACCGTAAAAATCTATATAAAACCAGTAACCAAAGCCACCTTTATCTTTTGATGGACGAGACTCAATTTTAGAAAGATTTATATTTTCTTCATCAAAATCCTGTAAAAAATGAACTAAAGAACCAGCTTCAACTGCATCTTTTAAACGAACTAATATAGAAGTTTTATCATGCTCACTCATTCCATTTTTAAAGTCACTCAAAATAACAAAACGAGTTGAACTGTCATGTTCATCTTCAATATTCTCAAACATTGTAGGTACACTATAAAGCTTTGCAGCTATGTGCGAACATATTGCAGCGGCGTTTGGATCTTCTGCAGCAAGTATTGCAGCTTTGGCAGTGGACTCAACAGGAATCTGTTCTATCTCTAAAAAACCATGTTGCGATAAAAAGTCTCGGCACTGTCCAAAACCTTTATCTTTGGAATATATTTTTGTAATATCTTCAAGTCTTGTAGCCTTTGTAGCAAAAGACATATGAATAGGCATATACAATTCAGCAACAATTTTCACAGAACTTTTAGCAAGTAAATCAAGTGTTTCACCGACAATACCATCACGTGAATTTTCTATTGGAACTACACCAAATTTCGCACGTTTTGACTCTAATGTTTTAAACACAGAATGAATAGAACCTAGTGATAAGTAGTCACTCATTCCACCAAAACGACTCTCCGCTGCTTGATGAGTAAAACTACCCTCTGGTCCTAAGTATGCTATTCTTTCAGGAAGCTCTAAATTACGAGAAACTGCAAATACTTCTAAAAAAATCGCTTCAATAGCACCGGCGTTTAAAGCTCCATTTGACTCTTGACTCATTTTTGTCAATCTATCTATAATATCTTTTTCACGTTCAGGTCTATAGACTGCTGTTCCACTGTCATGCTTTATTTCACCAACTCTTTCAACAACTTTCATTCGTCTATTAAGTAGCTCTAAAATTTCATTATCAATAGAATCTATTGCATCTCTACAATCTTCTAAAGTTTGCCAGTCACTTTTACTCATAATTTCTCCAATATCTCTTGCATATCAGCATACACAAAATCTGGTTTTAAATTTTCTTTTAAAAATGGAACTATTTCAGCTTCTGTTTTGTACTTTCCACTTGTAACAAAAATAGTCTTCATCCCCATCTCTTTTGCTCCACCTAAATCACCCTTGACATCATCACTTATCATCGTAATATCTTCAAATTTTGCATTTTCTTTCTGTTTTTTAATTCCGTTTAGTGACTCTTCATAAAATGCCACACTAGGTTTGCCTACTACACGGTAATTACAAGATGTTGCGAACTCTAATAGTTTTAAAACTGCTCCAACTCCAGGATAGCGTTTAGAGTTTTTTGCATAAATTGATGTTTCATGCATTCCTACAAGCGAAGCTCCATCTAAAATAAAGTCTATCATTTGAGCATATTCATCTGCTGTAAAATCTTCTTTTATAGCAACTAATACCGTTTTAGGCTTTTCATAATTAAGTACATAACCCATATTTTTTAGGGTTACTAAAAACTCTTCTGCTCCATAAGCGGCCACGGCCTCTTTTTCCACACGAGATTCTAAAAGCATAAGAGGGTCAAGATAGTTATCAAAGCTAAAATTAAAACCGATAGATTTTAAATAGTTATAAAAATCTCCTGAAGCTTTTTTAGTATTGTTTGTAATCACCATGTAAGGAGTCTTTTCTTTATTTAGCTTCTCAATAAACGCCACACTTCCATCTATAGGTGATTTGTCACTATCGCTAATAAGAGTTCCTTGAACATCAATGAAATACATTACTTTACCTAGTCTTCTAAAAATTCTTTTTCTAAAGCGATTAAATCATCAAATGTTTCACGCTTACGAATAACTCTTGACTCTCCACCTTTAAGTGCAATTTCAGCACTTCTTCCACGAGTATTATAGTTACTACCCATACCAAAGCCGTAAGCTCCTGCACTATGCACTACAATTAAGTCGTTATGTGCTAACTCTGGAAGTTTATAATCTTTTGCAAAAAAATCACCACTTTCACAAACTGGACCAACAATATCAACTGCTCTTACTTCACTTGTTGAGTCTGTAATAGCTTCTATTTTGTGATAGGCACTATATAAAGCTGGGCGAAGTAAATCATTCATAGCACCATCAATAACTACAAACTTTTTTGCACCATTTTGTTTTTCATAAAGAACTTTAGAAACAAAATAACCTGCATTAGCAGTTAAAAATCGACCAGGTTCACAAATAATTGTTAAGTCTAGTCCTTTAAGTGTTGCTAAAATTGCTTGTGAATAATCATAAGTATCTATTAATTTTTCATCATCATACTTAATACCAAGTCCACCACCAACATCAAAAAATTTCAAATTTATTTTTATTTTTTCAAGTGAACGGACTAAATCGGCAACAATCTCTGCTGATTCATAAATAGGTTTAAGCTCTGTTAATTGTGAGCCTATGTGAAAATGGATTCCAACTGGGTCAAGGTTTTGAGAGTTATTTGCTTTTATATACATTCGTTTAGCTGAGTCTAAATCTACACCAAACTTATTATCATGCAGTCCAGTTGAAATATATGGGTGTGTTTTGGGGTCAATATTTGGATTTACACGTATGCTAATACGAGAAACAGTGTTTAACTCTTTTGCTATTAACTCTACCCGTCCAAGTTCTGCTTCACTCTCAACATTTATATATAAAATATCTTTTTCAATCGCTTCACGAATCTCATCATCACTTTTTCCGACACCAGAAAAAATAATTTTATATGCAGGTATTCCAGCTAAAAATGCACGACGAACTTCACCTATAGAGACACAATCAGCTCCAGCACCCAACTTTGCAAAGTGTTGAACAACACTTAAATTAGAATTTGCTTTTACTGCATAACAGAGAATTGATTTTCTTGCTTTAAATGACTCTTTTAACTCCGAATATTGCGCACTCATATAGTCAAAATCATACACATAAAGAGGTGTTTTATATCTATCTGCTAGTTCTTTAAAATCTATCATAAACAATCCATAATTTTTTAGAGTGATTTTATCTAAAATGTGCTTATAATTTTGTTATAAATTTGTTCAAACTTAAGCTAAAAAATAAAATAATTTTTATAGTTAAAAAATATTTTATTAAGTCCTCTTTTTATAAGAAGTTGTATTGTATTTTATCCACTGTTTTAATGCTATAAAAAATAAAAATACAATAGGTGCTATAACCCCCACTTCACTTGAAATAGTTTTATTGTTAGAGAGTTCTAAGAGCATAAAAAGAACTCCCCAAACGAGTAAAGTAGCTAAAATAGCACCAAAACTAAACATAGAAACATTTACAAACCTTACACTTATTGGCACAAAAAAGAAAATAATAACAACAAGACACGGAACAAAAAATGGATAAATAAATATTTTATATAGTGCAGCTCGAATACTACTTGTATTAATATTTTGAGCTTCAAGAAGTGTAATGGCGTCTATGGCGTTTATAATAGTAAAATTAACCTTTCCTTCATAAACTTGATCCAACATTTTTGGTCTAAAACCTTTTAAAATTTTAAAATCTTTTAGCTCTTTTATTACCATTCCTGATGATTTAAAATCCATCTCTTTTGGTTTTACAATAATATCGGCCTCTTTTATATGCCAATAACCCTCTTTATAACTTGCACTTGTGGCAACCAAAACTTCTTTTAGTGAATTATTTTTTACACTAAAAACTCGTATTCCCTCAGCTTTTTGCTGTAAAGGAAGCATTTTTGAGAAGTAAACATACTGATCTTTGTATGTAAAAAAGAGATCTCGTGTAGGACTTAAATATTGTGAATTTTTTCTAATATTATTAGAAAATTCATCTGCTCTTGAAAAGCTCGATATTGAATGAAGCGATATAAACAGTACAATTATAGAGGTAGAAACAACTAAAAAAGGTCGTAATACATCAACTCTGGAGTAACCTAAAGAGAAAAAAGAGACAAGGGCATTAGAACGAATTAAAAATATTTTTGTTGAAATCATTGCAAATATTAAAGAGAGAGGTAAAAGCATATCTATGGCATAAAAAGATTTATATACTAAATAAATTAAAGTAAGGTTAGCCGAACGTGACAACTCTTCTGCATTTTCCATATAATCAAATCCAACTAAGAATCCAACTAAAGCCATTAAAATTATAAAAAAGTATTTTAAGTAGTGATAAGAGATATATTTAAAAGCTAACATAGAGACTATTGTAACTGAAATTTTTTAACTGTATACTTTGAACTTGTATCTTCTAATGAATTTTTCAGTAAAAACTCTACCGATTCACATGTTCTAACTATCCATTCATCCAAGTATTTCTTTTCATTTGAAGTAAAATCACTTAAAACATAAGATGCAACTTCACCTTTATGCTCAGGTTTTCCAATACCCATTCTTACTCTTGCATACTCTTTAGATATTTTTTCATCTGTTGACTTTAATCCGTTATGTCCACCATGTCCACCACCGTACTTAAAACGTAGTGTTCCAAAAGGTAAGTCTAAATCATCATGTATTACAACTACTTCATCTATTTTATAAAATCTTTTTACAGCAACTATAGAGTTACCAGAGAGATTCATAAAAGTGAGTGGTTTTAATAAAAAATGATTTGAAAATTTAAAGAGTTCACCTTCAAACGAAGAGGAAGAGAGTTTTTGTGCATTTTGGCGTTTTATAAGCTGTTCAACAACCATAAAGCCTATGTTATGACGAGTTTTTTCATAGGCGGAACCAGGGTTACCTAGCCCGACTATAAGCATAATTATTTAGCTTTAATGATTGAAATTAATGCAACACGATCTGTGTCTAAAATAGTAACATTAGGAATTTCTGGTAAATCACGAACAAGTTTAGAAGCACCTGTATCCATTTCCGTTACATCAATTTCGATTGAGTTTGGAAGGTTTTCAGGAGTACATTTTACAGTTAAACGTGGTTTTGCCATGTGAACAAGACCTTTATTTTTAAGACCTATTGCCTCACCAACTGGTACAACTGGAACATTGAATTTAGCTTCAACACCAGCTTGTGCAACCATTAAATCAACATGTAATAAATTACCTGTAACTGCTTGAGACTCATACGACTGAACAACAACATTTAACTCTTTACCATTCACTGAAACTGGGAATGCGATAGTCTCTTTGTTACGAACAGCACGGATATATTCATTCATTTTGAATGCAGCATTGATATTTTCAAAGCCTTTTCCGTAGATGTTAGCAATTAGATAACCATCACGACGAAGTGCATTTGTACCCGCCTTGTTTATACTCTCTCTAATAATACCTTCTAACATATGTAGATCCTTTAATTTAAAATTGGCGAATTATATCAAAATAAGCTTTATTTTAAATCAAAAACATCATCATCTTCTTGTGTAATCTCTTTAGTTGTTCCTGATTCACCACTATATTGAGAACCACTTAGTCCGCTCATTTTTAATGCTAAGTCAGTTGGACTCGTAGCATTTTCAAGTGCTTGTTCTTTTGAAATATGTCCTTGGTTATATAAATCTAAAATAGATTGATCAAAACTTTGAGATTTATAATGCTCTTTTCCAGCTTCTATAGCATCACGTATTTCATAATCTCTATTTTCCATAATCAGTTTTTCTATCATTGGTGTTCTTACTAAAATTTCCATAGCTGCACGACGACCACCATCTTTACTTCGAACAAGTCGTTGAGAAACTATTCCTTGAATTACCCCTGCTACGGAGAGTCTTACACGGTTTTGTTCTTCTGTTGGAAATTGAGCGATAATACGGTTAATAGTCTCTTTGGCATCTATAGTATGAAGTGTTGAAAATACTAAATGCCCTGTATCTGCTGCATGAAGAGCAAGGTTTATAGTCTCTTTATCTCTCATTTCTCCAACCAAAATAATATCTGGATCTTCTCGAAGAGCTGCTCTTAACGCATTTCCAAAAGAGAGAGTATCTTGTCCAACTGAGCGTTGATTTATAATACACCCTTTGTCTTTATGAACAAACTCTACAGGATCTTCAATAGTAATAATATGCTTCTTTTTTGTCACATTTATTTCATTTATAAGTGCTGCTAATGTTGTTGATTTACCACTACCTGTTACACCTGTTACAAGAACTAATCCACGCTCTTTTTGAGTAAAATTTTTAAGTACTTCAGGCAGTTTCAACTCTTCAAAAGATGGGATCTTCACAGGAATTACACGAAAAACTGCAGATATTCCATCCATTTGAAAGAACATATTAACACGAAAACGATTCTTTTCATCAAAAGGATAAACTAAGTCAATTTCTCTATTTTCAACAAACTCTCCATATCTACCTTTTAAGAGCTCTTTTGCAAATGTTGTTGCATCTTCAGCTGAAAAAATTCCACCAGAAAACTGTACAAGATTTCCATCTATTCTTGCACGAATAACTGAATTTGCTTTAATATGAAGGTCGCTTCCTCCATTTTCAATCATTTTTTTTAAATAGAGACGTATTTTATTTAACTGCTCATAAGTTAACTTACTTGCATCTACCTCACTCATAGTGAATCCAGTATATCTTGAAATGCATCCTTAAACTGTTTTAATCCATCATTTACTTGATGTTCTAGAACCTCATCAAAATTTATACCTATTTGAGCTATTTTTTTGAAATGCTCATCTATTATTTTTGCCGATATTGGAAGAGCGGCAGTTGAAGAGGAGTTTGAGTCAAAAGCTTTAATAGTATCTATTGGTGCTGTATTTACACTATTAAACGCCAAAAGTTTTTCAATATAATAGTGTGCATCAATAGAGTCATCTTTTACACCTGTACTAGCAAAAAGTGTACGACATCCCTCAACTTGCATAGCTTCAACTTCAGCATAAATAGCAGCACTATTGTAAATACCACTTAATGCTGTATCAATACTATTTTTTGCAAGTTCTTTATCTAAAGCACGGTCTATTCTACTTACAAATACACTGATTACAGTATCAACCTTTTCTCCG
>Ga0256826_1002934_pt1 | contig 10304 bp, 10 predicted proteins | sample CV79metaG_FD_185975 | JGI IMG/M metagenome (GOLD analysis project Ga0256826, IMG submission 185975) | Hydrothermal vent microbial communities from East Pacific Rise, Pacific Ocean - CV79 | ecosystem: Environmental > Aquatic > Marine > Hydrothermal vents | place: Pacific Ocean: East Pacific Rise... | reverse complement strand
AATATTACAAAGTTAATTTAGGCGAAGGTCTTGCTCAATCTGAAGCTGATAAAGGTGTTGGTAGAAATGAAGTTACTGTAATTGGTCAATATGACGAAAGCAAAAACTTAATTACTGCTTCGGAGTTCAAATCTCCACCACCTCCAAAAGCATCTTTCTTTAAGGGTTGTTTATAATCTTTTAAGAAATTTATCATTGTCGGGCTTGACCCGATAATCTTCTTTCCCCTGAAAATGGGGAGAGTTAAATAAATTTCACATCTTCTAAAATCTTTTTCAATTCATAATCGGTCAAATTTTCTTTATCTGTTTTAGAATATATACTTACCAAAGTTATTTTATCTTGTAGTTTATGAAAAATAATAATTCTAAAACCTCCACTTTTGCCTGTTGGAATTGAAGAATTTGGAACTCTCTTTTTATAAAGGTGATTTCCGATAGAGATTCCTAAACTCTCATTTTCTATCTCTTGAATTGACTTCTGTAAATCTGTCTTTATCTGCCTAAATTTTTTAGATAGTTTTTTAAACTCAATTAAAAAGTTATCTGAAAAATCAATCATCTAATTTATCCCAAAGAGTTTCAATCGGATAGGTTTTTCCGTTTTTCATATCATCTAAACCGTTTTGAATTCCAGATATTATCTGTTTTGCCTCTTTCTGTTTCTCTTTTGAGAGAGTTGAAATAAAAGATGGTTCTTGATTTACTTCAATTCTTTCAATCATAATATCAGGTAAATTTTGTAAGATTGTTAAAATATTTTCAAAATAACTATCTTTTGCTGTGATTGTTATTGAATTCATTGTTTTTCCTTTATCTTTTGGTTTGTCGGCGAAGTGCAATTGTGAGGTGGTAGATTAGAATTGAGAGAATTGCTTTGTGGAGAAACCAGAGAAAAATATTATTTTCAAAATCTTCATTTAGTTCTTTACTTGATATTTTTCAATTTCAGTTTCTATCTCTTTGAATGAGTGTTTCTGAAAATGTGAAATAACAATTTCAGTGAAAACTTGCACTTCTTCAATTTTCTTTAACTCTTTGTTGATGAAAAAATCGCGAGTGAGTTCATCATCTTCGATTCCTTTTTCAAGCCGAATATCTTTAGCTTTTTGTCCCATAACTTTTACATTTATAAAATTTGCAATTCGTCCATAAACATAATTTTTGTTCATTTTTGCATATTTCGGAATTACATATTTCGCAATTGCATCAGTTAAAGGTTTGTAATCGAATCGAGTAATTAAACGGATTTCATTCCAAGCTACACCATCGCTAATCAGTTCTTGAATTTTTTGAGAAATCCAAACAGCAAATTTTGAATCAAGCCATTCAGCATATTTAATTGATAAATCTTTATGAATCCAAGTTCCTTGAAGAGCTTCGCCATTTCTATTTTTACCACCGTTTTTAACTTTAATTAAGCCAAATTCTTTTAAAAGTTTTATAAATTTTGAGTCATCTGATTTTTGCAGTAATTCAAAATGAACACTCATTATTTCAACTTTTGAGTTTGTTGTTTTAACGAGTGGGTTATTTACCCACTCGGTTGAAAATACCTTTTTATCGATATTTTCGGTTTTAATCCAATGGCGAATAATTTTTTCTAGCTTAGAATTATTCTTTTCTAATTTAATGTTTATTAAAGCAGAAATATAGCTTTTTGTCGAATTTAATCGAAACCAATCTCTTGGTTTTGCATTTGGTTTAAATCCTTTTGTTATCGTATCAACTTTCAACATAATATTTGGATTTGTCATATTTCCTGAAAGAAGAAAATCAGAGATGATTTGATAATTTGCTTTTGAATATTCAAAAGTTTTAAGGATAGATTCGTATTTGTATGTCATAATTACATTTACCTTTTTTCTAATTTTTTGTTGAAATGATATTATATCAAAGGTTGGAGGGAAACTTTTCCCTCTGTTAGATTTCAGATATTTTTTCTATCTTTTGGTTTGTCGGCGAAGTGCGATTGTGAGATGGTAGATTAGAATTGAGAGTATTGCTTTGTGGAGAAACCAACCAAAAACATCATTGTTAAAACTTGGGTGCATATTTGGAATACTCATATAATTACCAAAAGTTTGGAGGGCAATAAAAAAATTACAATTAAAATGAAAATAGTAAATATATAAAATAGCGAATAATGGAGGAATGTACCACAAAATATTATTTGGTTTAACAATTAACATTAAATATATTCCAATAATGAAATACAGAATATTTATAGCAGGTAAATTTTGAATTATAGGAGCTTTATAATCTTTTATATTTGTATGAAATTGATTAAATATATCTTGTGGCTCACTCATTACTATAAATCCCATCGTTATCACAAAAAACCAAAAAATAGGCAAAAGCCAAGATTGACCAAAATTAGAGATATATTTATTCAGCCAAAAAACAGATTTATCTTCAAAACTATCATCTTTATTTAAAGAGTTTTGATAAGCTCTCATCTCTTGAGAATAAAATTTATTGGCTTCAATAAAGTTTCCTTGATTATCAAGTGTAGTTTTAAATTGTCTTGAAACTTCTTGAGATAAATCATCTAAATTTTTATTAAACTTTGTTCCATTAAAAATAGTTTCAGAAATATAAACAGAATCAGAAATCTCTATTTCACAATCTGAAAAATCACATTGAATAAATTTAGCTTTTCGTAAATCTATATTTTCTAATTTGAGTTTTTCTGTAACAGTTATATTTTCAAAAATTGCTTCTGTCCATTCTTGAGAAATATCAGAAAGAGTAAATTCTTTAACTTTAAGCTTTTTCAGATGAAATTTTGAATCTTTTTCGAAAGTTGTATTTCCTATAAAAACCTCATCTAAATTCATTATTTCAGTTCCAAAATGGTGTTTAAAAAAAAGTTCTTTAGCTTGAATATTATTAATAATCAATTTTGTAATTGAGTTAATATGAGTTAAATGTAATTTATCTATTTTAAAATAAGAGTTATTTATACTATCTGAAATTACAATATCTTGAAATTTCATTGCAGAAAATATATCTTTTTGATTTTTATCACTCTGAAATTTTTTAATAATAAATTGAAGATTACCAATTAGCTCAATATTAAAACTTTTAGATCCTACTAAATCATTATCTACTATAAATTCAGTTCTAAATTTACCCTGTTCTATATTATAAGCATTAATATAGATATTGTGATTTTCATCTAAATAAAAAGCTTTTTCTAAATATTCTTTTTTATCAGAATGAAACTCTTTTGCTTTATCTTTTGCAAAGTTTATAAGTCCATCAAGAGTAAAATCTCCTGTAAAAACAAATTTACTTTCTTCTTTATTCCATTCTAAAGTTCTTGACATTTTTACCTCCTTTTTTATTTGTTCTTTCTTTGGTTCTCCCCACAGAAAATTGGAATGAGCGAACATCACTTCAATTCCAAAGCACGATGAAGAAATTGAAGAGGGGTTTCAGAGGGTTTGCGGGAATCTATCCAAGAAGATCCATTGAAAAAATTTCTTAGTTTTGTTAGCCTATTTAAAGAAATCGGAATCTCTTTGATCTGGTTCTTAGTTAAAAGAAGTGCTTTCAAATTAATAAGATTTCCAATAGAAGTTGGAATCTCTTTTATTGGATTATCATATAAACCAAGATAAGTCAAATTAGTAAAATATCCAATAGATGATGGAATCTCTTTTATCTGATTATTATTTAAAGAAAGATAAGTCAAATTAGTAAAATATCCAATAGATGATGGAATCTCTTTTATCTGATTATAACCTAAATTAAGTGTTATCAAATTGGTAAGATTCCCAATAGATGGTGGAATCTCTTTTATCTGATTATCCTCTAAATTAAGTGTTATCAAATTGGTAAGATTCCCAATAGATGGTGGAATCTCTTTTATCTGATTCAACCTTAAATGAAGTTTTGTCAAATTAGTAAGATTCCCAATAGATGACGGAATCTTTTCTATTTGACCGCCATCATATATCTCAAAGTATGTTAGCTTAGTAAGATTTCCTATCTCTTTTGGAATCTCTTTTATCTGATGACAATGTAAATCAAGTTCTTTTAAATTAGTCATATTTCCAATCTCTTTAGGAATATAAGTTATTCTATTCCATACAATATTTGCAAAATAGTAATAAGATATATCTTTATTAGGGTGTCGTTTAGCATATCCTTTTTCATAGCCTCTACCCGAGCTAAAAATTCCTCTCACTTTTTTTAATTCCTCTTTTGACCTCGGCAAACCTAAATCAAATCTATCACTCCATTTATTAATTGCTAAATGCCAATTATTATTATCATAATGTTTCTTTCTCTCCAACCTAATATCCAAAACCGCATTATCTTTCAAATTTCTATGCCACTTCAAATATTTCCTATATCCACTTTTCGTAACTTCAACCAAAGCCTTATCAGTCCCTAAATCGATTCCATCTCTATATTTTGGATTTATATTCATAATTCTAACTCTCGCATTATTTGGAGTTGTTGAGATATATAATCTGTGTTTTTTAGGTTTCGAATAGTTAGAAACTTTCTGCGGAAAATAAGAAGTCTCACGACTATTTTTCGGCAAAACAAAATAGAAATCCCCATCAATCAAATTGTAAGTTGCGGGAGTCTGATTTTTATGAGTTTCAACTCTTACATCTCGTCGAACATCTTTAAAAAACTCCTCAATCTTTTGCGGTTTCTCAATATGTTTTAAAAATGCTTTTGCAAAAGGGCTAAACTTTCCTTTTCCGTCCGATGCCATTTTTCCACTTTCAGCAGAATATGCGATAAAAGTTCCACTTGCTGAAAAACTTGCTAAACCGCCTTTGTGAATTCCGCCTCTCGATTCAAACGGGTTTTCTCGACAAGCATCTAAAACTGCAATATTTAGCCGTTTTCCTGTCTTTTCCATCTTTTCAATAATCGGATTTAGTGGAGTTGCTCGATATGGAACATATTCCGCTTCCTCAACATTTATATCGCTCGGGATTAGATAATTGACTCCGCCGACCTCGATTCCGTGTCCTGCATAATAGAAAAGACCAACTCCATTTTCTGCTCTCTTTAAAAATGAATAAAATCTTTTCAACTTTTTTTGTAATGCAATATCTGAAAGGTTGTAACCTGTCATAACTCGAAAACCTAACTTTTTCAGTTTCTTTGCTATCGCTTGAACATCGTTTTTCGGATTTTTCAAATCTCTAAAAAATTGACTTTGTCGATATTGACTATTTGCAACCAAAAAAGCTATTTTCGGCTCTTTTTCCATAACTAATCGCATTCCACGATTTATTTCTGCTTCTGAAATTCCAAATATCAGAAACAGTAAAACTAAAATTCTCATAGAATTCCTTAAATTTAATTCTCTAAAACTATATCTAAAAGCTCTTGAAAACTGCTTTTATAATATTTAGGATTTGATTTATTTTCAAAAGGGCAATTTCTGCCAAATCGAGAATCTAGCAAAATCCAACTATTTTCTGAAAACTTCAAAATTCCAAAATTTCTTAACTTCCAGTTGAAATTGTGAGGCAAAATTCCAACTTGAAATTCTAATAAAAGTTGAGTTAAAGTGAAAACCTCTTTATACTCTTTGAGTTTTTCAAGATTTGCAAAATTGATTTTTTGTAAAACCTGATTTATCAAAAACTGTTTTTCACTTTCAGAAATATTTGAGTTTTTTAAGGCAAATTCAAGAGCTTCAAACTCTTTTCTCATCTCTTCAGTTGAAACAGAAATAAGGTTTGTTCTTTTTTGAGGTTGTGAGATTTCCGAAGTTGAGTAAGAACCTGTTTTGCGAATTGATGGTAAAACCTCCTCAAAAATCCATCTTTCAATTCTTTCGGCTTCAGGTAATTTTGATTTGATAATCAATCTCCAAATATCAGGTTCTTGAATAAGTTTTGTTTGCTTCCAAGAGTTCCCTAAAATAGGCTGTAAATTCAAGGTGTCCATTTCAGACACCTCCAAAATATCGCTAAAAGATTTAAAGTTTTTACAATGAGTTCGTACTGCTTTAGCGGTTTCAATATAGCCTAAAACATTAGCTACATCTTTTGCAAAAAACCACTCTTTTCCATCAATTATAATTAGTCTAATTTTAAAATTGTGAAACTCTTTTGTTATAATATAATCCATAATTAAATTCCTTTAAGGGATTTTTACTGAATTGAGAAATTTTGAAGAATAGGCTTAATTCAGTTTTGAGATTATATCATAATATTGAAATAATCAATGTTATTGTTGCTTTATAGTTTCAATAAATAGATTTTTTATTGTTTTTTCAGAGTCCTTGCAGGTTTGTAAATCTTTTTCAAGAATATTTATATTAGACAACATCTTAATTGATTTAATAACTTGACTAGTAATTTTTCCTCTACTTATTGATGAATTTAGACTTTCAGGTTTAACTCCTATTTTTTCAGCTAACTCCTTTTGAGTAATTCCCAACTCTTTACAAGTTTTTTTAACTAAATTTTCATTTTTTTCCATTTTACAAAAATCCTATATTTTTTATAAATTCTACCTAAAATTTCAATTTACTAAAGATTTTTCAGAACCTAATAAAAAATTAGTTATTTTTGTTCATAACGACGGAAAATTCTACAAAGTAAATTTTTCTTTAAGGGTTGTTTATCATCTTTTAAAAGAAATTTGTCATTGTCGGGCTTGACCCGATAATCTTCTTTTCCCCTGAAAATGGGGGAAGTTATTTTAATAAGCATTTTGTCTATGTTTTAAATCTACAATCACAACTATAACTTTTTCATTTTCTATAAGGTAAAATAGCCGATAATTGCCAATTCGATACCTATAATATCCATCAAGTTTGCCTTTTAGTTTTTTAATATTTGTTCCGTAAAATGGATTTGCTCTTAATTGAGGATAGACAATATTTTCAACTTTTCTGATTAAATCAGAATCAATTTTATCTTTAACTTTTATAAAACCTTTAGTTTCTGCAATTTTGAAATCATACAATCTCATAATCTACATTTTTCACATCTTCAAAACCTTTTCTAAGATTTTGCATCAACTCAATATCCTCTGTTATCTCTTTCATTTCTGAACTATTAATATATTCAGATGATGTTATATATTGCATAACAGCAAACTCTAAAAAATTTGAGATATTTCTTTTTTGACCATCTGCCACAGATTTAATTATTGAGTAGATTGAGTTATCAACTCTCATTGTTACAGTTTTCATTTACATCTTTCTGAATTTATTTAAAGACAATTTTATTCAAAAATATTCAAAAAGTAAAGGCGAAAAATAGGTTTTTCTTATTATCTTTTGGTTTGTCGGCGAAGTATGATTTTATTTTCAAGTTTCTTTATTTATAACTTACAAAACCTCATCAGATAATTTATCATCAACATACAAAACAACATCTTGAATTATCTGTTTTTGGATAGCAGAAATTAGAGTTTCCATCATTTCAAAGTTTGGTTTGTTGTTTTTGTTCGGAAGAGAAATTATTTGATTTGCTATAATTTTTACATTAAAACTTGAACCACCCCAAGAGAAAGAGCTAAAAGATTTACTCATTGTTGAAATATAAAACAAAGCATTTTTTTTATTAAACTTATTATCTTTTGATTTTAAGATTTTAATCTTATCGCCAGTAAAATAAGGTTTATCTTGATAAAAAATTGTTGCTGTATCTTGTCCAAATGAAATAGTATTTTCTGAATTTAGATATTTTACATCTTCATCTATATAACCTCGAACACCATTATTTAAAGCTGTTCTAACTACATAAGGATTTCCAATTTCTGAAATAACTACTTTGTTTGCATCAAATCTTTTTTTATAAGAATTAATCTCAAATAACTCACCAATTCTAAACTCCCCCCACTCAACCTCATCATTTTCAAAAGTTTTTAAAACCTCTTTCTCTTTTTCAGTCAAATTATAGTTTTGCAATCCTGTAACTTCTAAATAGTTTTGAAGTTTTTGAATTCGTTCATTCTCTATTTGAGAAATAAAGTTCTCCATAAAATCAAAGTCTGGTTGATTGTTTTTGGTTGGGAGGGAAATGAAATCATTTTTTATCTTTTGCCAACCTGCTTTATTAGTCCATTCATAATGTTGAAAAATAGTTTTAGAAACAGAGGTCGTTAAATATCTATATTGATTATGTGATAATTTTCTATCTGAATATATCCAATTAATTGCATAGGCATCTTGCAAAATTGTAAAATCTTTGCTTTGATAAAAAGTAGCTCCTGTATTTGCTCCATTTGCTGAAATAGAAATTACATTTTTTAAAATTGTTGCTTTTTCTTTTGGAACAAAATTATTTAAACCTTGGTTTTGAATTCCAGCAGTTAAAGCAGGTAATGTAAAATTATCTTTTGCTTCGCTTGGTAATTCAGATGTTTTATATTTTAATGATTTAATTTTGATTTTATCAAACAAATCACCCAATCTAAACTCACCCCACTTAACCTCATCTAATTGTTGGTTAAGCAGGGAATCTACTTTCCCGCGGTATCTTTAGCTTTTAAAAGATTTGAAACTTCCCACGATAGATAATCGCTAATAGTTTTTTTGAAATCCTCTAAAGTTGGTTTTGTGTCAATCGGTGCGGACTGATTCCAATCTGCCCCATTTTTTGGGTCAATATTTCCCTCGAAATACTCTTTTTCAGTGAAAATATCTAATTTGCCTTTTCCAAAACGAACTAAATTAACTAATTCATCATATCTCTCTTTTGCTTTATCTGTATTTTTCAGATTATTACTTGATTTTGCTTTTTTCCGATTGCTTCTTGTGTAACCATCATTTGAAAAATCGACAAATTTCACAATATCATCTTTGTGATGAGGTTCATTCACTTTGAAAACATAGATATTTGTTTGAACACTTGATTTGCCAATAAAAATATCGATTGGCATTTTGATACTCGCAATTAAAGTGTGTTTTTCCAAAATATTTTTATTGTAATCTATCGCTTTTCCACTTCCCGCTGAATTCTGAATAATAATAGAGCCATATCCTCGATTCATCATATTTAAAGCTTTTTCTACAAAATTCATTCCGTTTCCATCTGCTGAATATGGAGGATTTAAAACAAAAGCAGTAGCTGGAAACTCTTTTTTGCTATATGTTCCATCAAAATTATTTAGTGAATCTACATTTAAAATCTTTGAACTTCCATCTCCCATTACAATCATATTTAGGATTGCTAACATATAGATATTTGGCAAAATCTCTAAACCTAAAAGCTGTTCAGCCTTGATTTTTATCTCTTTTAATCTTAATTCATCTGGTGATGTGCTATTTGCTTTTGCATCATTTAACATCTCATTCATCGCTGAAACTAAAAGTCCTGCTGAACCTGTGGCAAAATCCCAAACATAGGAATCTTGATTTACTCTTGCCAATTTGATTAACAGATTTGCAACATACGATGGAGTCAAAACTACATCATTTAATTTATCTTGCGAAAATCCTAACCAACCGTACATCTCATTAAATAGTTTGCCTGTAAAATCAGTTTTTAATCCTCTTTTATAGTGAATTCCTAAATCATCTATAATTTTAAAAACTACCCTTTTTAATTGAGTTTCGCCATTTTCAACTCTATTGATATTATCCGCTGTAAGTGTATTTTGTAGAGTTCTTATAATAAAATCTCTTTTATCTTTTGGGATCTCTTTTGCATCTAAAAACTCTACAATTTTTGCTAAAACTATATCTCCATCTCTTTTACCAATTTCAGTTAATGATTTCAGATTAGATTTTTCAAGTGGTGTAACTTTTCCTGCGACTCCAAGAGTTGCCATAATTGTAGAAGCTACAAGATAGACTCGGTCATTTTCTCCCAAACCTTTTTCTTTCTCATAAATATCATTGTTGAGTTTTACTAAACTTGTTTCTACCTCTCTTTCTCTTTTATCCTTTAATCTCTGATACTCTTTTTCTGTCAATTTTAATAGTTGAACTTTCTCTATAAACTCTTGAAAATTTTCAGGTTTTAAAAATGAAAAATCTGAATATTCCTCAACCTTTTGCCCAAATCCAAGGTTTTTATCTGGTGATACAAAATATACCCCGATTTGATGTTCAATTTTTCCTGCACCATTTTTATAGCCCGTCATTCCAATAGCAATAATATCTCTATAAGTTGTATGTTCTAAAATCGCATTTGCATAGTGAATTGCTCCATTTACCGCAAAATCTTGAATGTTTTTGAAGTGAGGCAAATCTTTAGAATTTACATTTTCAACTTGTTTATCGCTATCAAGCTTCTCTAATTTTCCTTTTTCACCTTTGTATTCAATCAAAATAGGGAAATAATTTCCCTCTTTATCTTGTAA
>Ga0256826_1002933_pt1 | contig 10307 bp, 8 predicted proteins | sample CV79metaG_FD_185975 | JGI IMG/M metagenome (GOLD analysis project Ga0256826, IMG submission 185975) | Hydrothermal vent microbial communities from East Pacific Rise, Pacific Ocean - CV79 | ecosystem: Environmental > Aquatic > Marine > Hydrothermal vents | place: Pacific Ocean: East Pacific Rise... | reverse complement strand
TATAAAAAGTACTAAGGATATTGTCTTCAACATGGGAAAATTCTTATAATAACAAAGAAAGTAAATAATAAATTGCCCTGTTGCCGCTCAAATAAGAAGTTTTAAAAGAAATATTGTTAACAAAAGATTTCGGTTTTTAGTGTTTTTTAAAACCTTAGAGTACGGCCTATATAATAATCTGTTTTTAAAAATAATTATTGTTTTACATAAACACAAAAAATGCGAGGCTTTATCAACCAAGACAAATTAAAAATAAACAACATCATTGTATTAACTAAAAAGTATACATTTTGAAATTTCTAATTGAACAATTTACCATTGCTACTTAATCATTGTAACTCCTTTTATTCCTATTAAATATTGTTAATTTAGCACACTCAAAAAAATAGGGTGCTTTTAATTTATATTTTTGCCTTGCGTTGCAGATATATTGCACAAAATACACTGACTACTAAATGATTAAAATAGGAATTTTTGGTAAAAACCTAAAAAGTGAAACTTTTCCGTTTATACAGAATTTGTTCGACAAATTATATGCTGTAAGCGCAAAGATTTTTATTCATGAGGAAATGTATGCCATTGTTGAAAAAAACATAAAAGTGCATGAGCCCTCCATTTTTAGTACTCACGAAGATATTCGGCACAAATTAGACTTTCTTCTCTCCTTGGGCGGAGATGGAAATATGCTAAATACTGTAACCTTGGTACGTGATAGTGGTATTCCTATTATTGGTATCAATTTGGGTAGATTAGGCTTTTTGGCCAGCATTAACAGGGAGCATATAGATAAAGCCATAGACTGTTTGGTTAATAAAGATTATACTTTAGAAAACCGCAGCTTGCTTAAACTCAGCAGCCCAAATGTATTTGGTGATCTTAATTTTGCATTAAACGAAATAAGTATTTATAAACGCCAACCAAATAGTATGGTTTCTGTTAGTGTTAAAGTTAATAATCAATATTTAAACTCCTATTGGGCAGACGGCTTAATTGTTGCAACCCCTACCGGAAGTACCGCCTATTCTCTAAGCACTGGTGGTCCTATCATTCATCCCGACTCTCATAATTTCATTATCACTCCTATTGCACCTCACAATTTATCTGTTAGGCCTGTCGTTATTACCGACAACAGCATGATTAGTATGAAAGTAAGCGAGCGCGATGGTGGCTTTTTAGTAAGCTTGGACTCCAGAACAATGGAGTTAAAATCCGGCGTAGAGCTAAAAGTGGAAAAAGAAACTTTTAGCATACAATTAGTACGCTTACCCGAAGAGTCCTTTTTTGGTACTATTAGAGCTAAATTGCTTTGGGGAATTGATAAAAGAAACTAGAAAAATAAATTAGAATTTGAAAATAAAACATAACATACAATTACTATTTGGGGCCTTTCTTGGTTTGTGTTTGCTAATTATTAGCCCACAAACTAAAGCACAAACTATTGACGTAGGTTTGCTTGGTGGTGGAATGTATTATTTGGGTGATATAAATCCTAGTTTGCATTTTGTTGGTAGTCAAGCTGCTTATGGTGGGTTTTTTAGGTTTAATTATAAAGACCGTTGGGGTTTTAGATTGGGCGCATTAAGAGGAAAACTAAAAGCTGATGATGCTTTTTATAATCAAGTAGATGCAGTTATAAAATATGAGAGTAGTGATTATGATATCAACGATCCTAATCTTATTTATTATACTGTAAGCAATAGAGGTTTGGGATTTGAAACAGATATCACAGAATTAAGTTTTTTAGTAGAGCTTAATTTCTTTCCTTTTTTTGTAGGAAGTCGAAAAAACACCTGGACCCCATATATTTTTGCAGGAGCTGCCATGTATATGTATAATCCTCGCCCTCTGGGAGGAGGGCCTAATTTACATGATTTAGGTACCGAAGGGCAAGGTTTAACAGACAGACCTGCTCCTTATAGCAGCACATCCTTCTCTATCCCCTTTGGTATTGGTTTAAAATTTAGCTTGAGTAAAAGGCTTGGTTTAGGCTTGGAATGGGGAATGAGAAAAACATTTAACGATTATATTGATGATATTAGCAGTACCTATTATATGGATCTTTATGGCTATAATCCAGAAGAAAATATTTATTATGCCCCAAATCCAGAAAACCCCTCAGAAATAATTTCTTTTCCTATTACTGAAGAAGTTTATTACTCCGACCCCACGTTTTCTCATAAAAAAGGAGAAAAAAGAGGAGACCAATACAATAGTGATTGGTATGCTTTTTATGGTATAAACTTCACTTTTAAGATAAATTTAGTTAAAGATGATGGTTGTAGAGATTTTAGTAGGGATAGTTATTATTGATTGTTTAAATTTGCGCGGTGAAAATAGCTTTATATTTAAATATGGCCTTTCTTTACTAAAGCAATAAGTTAAAGTATAAAAGAATGCAATTAAAAGAGCAAATAGATAAAGACAAACTTCCAAAGCATGTAGCCATTATAATGGATGGCAATGGCCGCTGGGCAAAACAGAGAGGCCGCTTGCGTGTTTTTGGGCACGAAAATGGAGTTACCGCTGTGCGCAATACAGTGGAAGCTGCAGCTGAAATAGGTGTCGATTATTTAACTCTTTACGCTTTTAGCACCGAAAACTGGAAACGTCCGAAAAAAGAAGTAGATGCACTCATGTCTTTATTAGTTAAAAGCCTAAATAAAGAAACAGCAACTCTTAATAAAAATAATATTCGCCTTCAAGCCATTGGAGACATCAGTAGCCTTCAGCCTAAAACCTATAAAGAGTTGCTCAAAGCCATTGAAAACACTAAACATAATACACGCACCGTTTTAAATCTGGCCCTTAGTTACAGCTCACGCTGGGAAATGACAAAGATGGTAAAAGATATAGCCACAAAAGTGAAAAATGGAGAATTATCTCCTAACGAAATAAACGAAAGTTTGATTTCCAAACACCTCACTACTAAAGATATGCCCGATCCGGATTTATTAATTCGTACCAGTGGCGAACAACGCATCAGTAATTTTCTATTATGGCAAATAGCCTATTCCGAATTGTTTTTTAGCCCTAAACTATGGCCCGACTTTAATAAAGATGACTTTTATGAAGCCATTTTGACTTATCAAGGCAGAGAGCGGCGATTTGGAAAAACTAGTGAACAGATAAGTAAATAATCAATATGCAAACATATACTAAGAAAATATATACTTCTAAAATAGTATTTCTGATTTTGTTTTTATTAACACTATCCGCATCTTTTCAAAACAGTTATGCACAGATAAACCTGAGCCAACAAAAACTAAACCTAGACTATTCCAAACCTATTAAATACGAAATAGGTGGTGTAAAAGTTGAAGGAATAGAATACCTCGACGAAAAAGCTTTAGTCATGATTTCCGGTTTAACAGTGGGAAATAACATTAGTGTTCCTGGCGATGATATTGCTATTTCTCTTAAAAAACTATGGAAACAAGGTCTCTTTGAGAATATTGCCATCACTGTAGAAAAAATTGAAAACAAACGAATATTTCTCATTATCTATCTGCAAGAACGCGCTCGATTAACAGGATTTGCCATTAACGGAGTAAAAAAAGGAGACGTAGATAATATACGAGAAAAAATAAAGCTTGTAAGTGGCGATGTGGTTACCGAGAACTTAATGATAAGGACTAAACAAAAAATTAAAAAATATTTTGACGAAAAAGGATTTCTCAACGCTAATGTTCAAATTGACAAAAAACCAGACCCTGTAAAACCTAATGGCGTTGTATTAACTATTAATATTGAAAAAAACGGCAAGGTTAGAATTGGAGAAATTAATATTATTGGAAACGAAGATATTAATACCGATAAATTGAAATCTTCAATGAAGGAAACCAAGGAAGTAGGCTTTTTTAAACCCTTTTACGATATAGAAAAACTAGCTTGGAATATAACCAAAGATGTGGTAACACTTAAAATTCCAAAAATTCAAGACGATGCCGTTGCTTACTATCAAAACCATGTGAAACTACGTATCTTTAAATCATCAAAATATATTGAGAAAAATTACGACGATGATAAGGCCAACCTCATCAGTAAATATAATAAAATGGGGTATCGTGATGCAAAAATAATCGCCGATAGTGTTTATCGTTCAGGAAAAAACAGAATAAATATTGACATCAATGTAGACGAAGGAAACAAGTATTACTTTCGCAACGTAAACTGGGTAGGAAACACCGTATATTCCGACATTGACCTCTCTAATGTATTACAAATCAGGAAAGGAGATGTTTATAATAAAGAACTTTTGGAAACAAATCTCCAATTTAACCAAAATGGTCCCGATGTTAGCTCCTTATATTTAGATAATGGCTATTTGTTTTTCTCGGTTGATCCTGTAGAAGTAAGTGTTAGTAACGACTCCATTGACTTAGAAATTAGGATAAGAGAAGGCGACCAAGCTACCGTTAAAAATGTTAGGGTTATAGGTAATACCAGAACCAACGATCACGTTATTATTCGTGAATTAAGAACAAGACCCGGGCAGCTGTTTAACCGAAGCGCAATTATTCGTACTCAACGAGAACTTGCTCAGTTAAAATATTTTGACCCCGAGAAATTAGGAATAGATGTTCAGCCAAATCCATTAGACGGAACGGTAGATATTAATTATACTGTAGAAGAAACATCAAGTGATCAAATAGAACTGTCTGGAGGTTGGGGTTATGGCCGTATCATTGGTACAGTTGGTCTCTCTTTTAATAATTTCTCTTTACGTAATGTATTTAATGGCAGCGCTTGGAAACCCATCCCTTCGGGAGATGGACAAAAACTAAGTCTGCGTTTTCAAACCTATGGTTCGGGCTATATGAGTTATAGCGTGAGTTTTACTGAACCCTGGCTGGGAGGAAAAAAACCCAATGCTTTTAGTGTTAGTTATTACCACTCTTTATACTCTAATGGTTTGGAAAGAAACGACCCTCGTAGAGCCACTTTCGCTATTGATGGGTTTACCTTAGGTCTTGGAAAACGACTCACTTGGCCCGATGATTTCTTCCAATTATACCAAGGAATTAAACTACAAAGATATAAACTCAATAACTATAGTAATATTTTTAATGTTGGTGATGGAAATGGAATTTTCCACAATTTTGCCTATAATATTGCATTCTCTCGTAACTCTTTAGATGCTCCTATTTACCCAAGAAACGGGTCCGATGTAGGTGTTACTTTAGAATTAACACCTCCTTATAGCTGGTTCAACGATAAAGATTATACAACCCTTAGCGAAAACGAAAAATATAAATGGGTAGAATATCACAAATGGAAAATTAAAGCTAGTTGGTATTCCTCAGTAATTGGTGACTTAGTATTAAGCACAAGAGCTAAGTTTGGTTTCTTGGGCAAATACAATTCACAAATAGGAATTACTCCTTTTGAACGTTTTTATTTAGGTGGCGATGGTTTGTCCGGTTACAATAATATGGACGGAAGAGAGTTAATAGCCTTGAGAGGATATGGAAACGAAACCCTAACCCCAGGTTACCAATACAACACCAATTTGGGAGGTACTATTTACGATAAGTTTACTTTGGAACTTCGTTATCCTGTATCGCTAAACCCAAGTGCAACCATCTATTTTATGGGTTATTTGGAAGCAGGAAACAGTTGGCTGGAATTTGAAGAATTCACCCCTTTTCAAGTTTATAAATCGGGTGGCTTTGGTGTAAGAGTATTCCTGCCAATGTTTGGTTTGCTTGGTCTTGACTGGGCATATGGATTCGATGAAGTTCCCGGTTTGCCAAATGCTAATGGTGGTCAGTTTCACTTTTCTATTAACCAATCTATTGATTAATTGGTTTGGTACGATTTTAGTATAATCAGCATGAAATAAATAAAAATTAAAATCCTAATAAAATGAAGACATTGAAAAATACAATACCTAAGATTTTTATACTAGCTATCGCTTTGATGTTAACATCTACTGTAAGCGCACAAAAATATGCGTATATCGATTCGGATTATATCCTCAAAAACGTTCCAGAATATCAAGATGCTCAAAACCAAATGGACGACCTTTCGGAGAAATGGCAAAAAGAGATAGAAGCAAAATTTGTTGAAATTGAAACTCTTTATAAAAAATACCAAGCAGATGTGGTTCTATTACCCGCTGATATGAAAAAGAAAAGAGAAGACGAAATTATCAACTTCGAAAAAGAAGTAAAGCAGTTTCAACAAGAAAAATTTGGCCAAGAAGGAGAATTATTTCAAAAACGACAAGAGCTTATAAAACCAATTCAGGATAAAATTTATAATGCTTTGGAAGAAATAGCGAAATCAAAAAATTACAGTTTCGTTTTTGATAAAGCCAATGGCGCAAGCATTATGTATGCAAATCCTAAGTTTGATATTAGCGATGATGTGCTTGACGAATTAGGTTATAGCTTCAATACACAAAAAAACAAAGAATAAGATTACTTATTGAACTCAACCTGCCTCCATTTTATGGGGGCTTTTTTTGTTTTAATTAAAAAGCAAATTTGTTTATCTTGCATCAGCTAAAACGTCATCAATGAAAAATATAAAGTATTATAACAGATTAAGTACACATATTACTTATACCATTCTTATTCCTGTATTTATTGTATCAGGGTTTTTACTCTCTATCATGTATACAAACATTTCCCACCTTACCGAAGAAAAATTTACCAACGAGCTTCAAGAAATTAATTATAATTATGTGAGTTTTATCGATTTAAAACTAAACTATTTTGCTTCCAACGCCAAACTAACAGCTACTTTTCTTGAAAACGAAAAGACATTGAATGAAGCCCGATTACTTAATATCACCGACGATATTATAAAATCGGATAGCCTTATATATGGTGCTGCAATAGTTTTTGTAAAAGGAGAATTTCAGAACTATGATGATCTAGCCTTTTTTTATTCTTTTAATTCCAATCAACAAATAAACCATGTAGCTTTTAAAAGTAGTAAGGATAAAGATTATTTCAATTATTACGAAGCACAACAGGAATGGTGGGATATTCCTTCAAAATCATTCACAAGCGGTTGGACAAATCCATATTTTGACTTTGGTGCCGGTAAAGTAGATATGATTACTTATTATCATCCGTTTTTTTTTAAAAATAAATTTGCCGGAATAGTAACAGTAGATATTTCTCTTGAAAAATTTAGAGAATTAATACTAATTAATGGAAATACTACTCAGGAATCCTATCAAACTACATTGCATATTATAGCTCACGATAGTACTATTATTTACTCCAAAAACAAAAATGATATTGGCCAACATATAGATATTACCAGTAATCCTGATAGCTATAAATTTAATCCTGAAAAATCATACGAAATAATAGGAAAAGCCTTAAAAGGACAAGTGGGAAAAGATATCATTATAACCACTAAAGAGGCACATAAATACTTGGCCTTTTATTTACCTTTACATTCTGTTAATTGGTCGGCAATTTCAGTAATCCCCTATAGTGTTATTTCCGACGCTACCTATAAAGAGCTTCTTAAAACAATATTTATTATTCTCGTTTTTTTATTAATCCTTATTAGCAGCATTGCTATTATGTCGCATCGGATAACTGTTCCTATCAGGGAGTTAAGCAGACTCTCTGTAAAAATTGCTGAAGGTAATTATCAAACAGATTTAAATTTTAAAAGTAAAAATGAAATCGGTGTTCTTTCTCGTAATTTCACACAAATGAAAGAGAAATTACTAATAAGAGAATCCCAGTTAAAAGATGCCAATGAACAACTCATGGAGTTGGATATTGCTAAAAATAAATTCCTCCTCCTTATTAGTCACGAAATACGAACTCCTCTAAATGGTATTATTGGTTTTACTACCATCTTAGACGAAAGTATTGATGATCCGGAATTAAAGGAATTATTTGTTATGCTGGACGAATCTGTGAATAGACTCGATAGGTTTTCGCGAAAAGCCTTAGAAATAACACAAATGCAAACTGTGGGCAAGCAAATGAAGAAAGTAAAAAAATCTGTGAAACCTCTTATAGAGAATATTATAGATGCACATACACCTAGAGCTTCGGAAAAACAATTGAGCATTTCAAGCGACTATTCCAAGAATGATGAAGTGTTAATTCTAGAGGAATATTTTACATCTGCAATGGACGAGCTTCTTGATAATGCCATAAAATTTTCTTTTGAAAAAACGGATATCTTTCTGAAAACTTATAGGAGAAAAGATTTCTTTCATATATCCGTTTCCAATACAGGTGAAGTAGTCCCTCAAAATAAAACCAAAGAAATAACAAAATCATTTGGCTTGGCAAATGCCCACGTTGATAGAAATATAGGTTTGGGTTTAAGCTATGTGAAATCATTCTTAGATATTCATAATGCTCATCTTGATATTATTAGCTCCAAAGAAAAAACAGAAATAATAATGAGTTTTCCTCTTTAATACGACTAATGTAAAAAAGGATATTCTTGTTCCTTTTGGAACAACTACAAACCTGAAATACATTAAAAAATGAAATACATTATTCTTCTTTTACTATTTATTACAATAAATAGCTATTCTCAAGAAAACTTTGATGATTCAAACGCGCGTAAAATTAGTATACTCATGGATTCACTTTGGATAAATCCTACTAGTTTTTTTAATAAAAACGATCCTAATTGGCGCATGCTTTGTAATGATATTAAACATGTTGATTTAACCAAACTCAATCAAATTACTCAAGCGGTTTTCAACAACTCAAACATCGAAAATAAATCTACATCATCCATAGGGCTTTTAGGTTCATTGAACAAAACCTCTCACGAAAAAAAAGTGAAGAAATTTAATAAAAAAATGAGAGGAGATTTTAAAAATAAAAAAATATATCCTCATAATAAAGTTGTTCTTGTTGAAGGCGACTCTTGGTTTGAATACCCCCTGTTTTTAGAAGAAGTAACAGATAATTTGGTGAAACAAAAAAACTTGGCAGTATATAGTATGGCTTCCGGTGGCGATTGGGCAGCTAATATGATTGCAGGTGGAGAGTATCAAACAGAATATAGTATTATTAAACCGGATGTTTTTATTATTAGTGGTGGTGGAAACGATATGGTAGAGAACCAAAGGCTTATGAAACTTGTTACAAATAAGCCAATTAGCCCCAACTCCCCTTTTCTGGAAGATTACAGAGAATATGTTGTTTTACGTCAAAATCACAAAGCAGTGCCAATGTGTAACGCACTTTTTTGTCCCATTGAATACCACTCCTTCGCCGATTCAATGGCAAACTATACAAGCAAAATAAATATAGAAAACTTAGATAAAATTGTTAATGGACGAAGGTATCTAAATAAAAATTTCTACCGGTGGCTGGTGTCTTTTAAACTGGAATATAAAATACTATTTGAAAGCTTGTATAAACTCGATTCCATCCATTTTGAAAAGTTAAAAATCATTACTCAAGGTTATGATTATGCCATCCCTAATTCCAATAAGAAGTTTGGTATTCGTTTGTTCATGGAGAATGGAAAATGGTTAAAAACACCACTCGAATTAATGGGAATAAAAGACCAATATACTCAAGAATCTATACTTATGGCACTTATGTTCGATTTTAATGAAATGCTTATTGAACTAGGCAAAGAATACCCCAATATTTATCATGTTGACGTAAGGGGCTTTACAAGTTATTTAGAAAAACACAATCATAAAACGCCTGGAACATATTGGTTTGATGAGCTTCACCCCTCTAATATTGTATTTAAAGAAATAGCCAAAACCTATATCGCCATCATTAATGATAAAATTCCTAAACATCAAAGAGTTATTAGCGTTATTCAATTCTTTGAGGAAAATAATAATTAATAATCCTTATTTTATGAAGGTTTTTAAATAACATATAGAAAAGTACTATTTTTACCTTATGAAAAACTATAAGCTAATATTGGTGATTACCTTCTGTTTTTTAACCGCCAACGCATTCTCACAAAACATCTGGTATGTTTCAGAAAACGGAAACGATAGCAGTGGAAATGGAAGCGAAAACAACCCTTGGGCTACTATTAGCAAGGCTTTAAATGAAAACTCCGTATTGGATAACGATAGTATTTATATCATTGGTACTATTACCGGAGATGGGGAAGCCGAGTGGGGAATTCAGGTGATGAAAGATATTATTTTTATAGGAGAATCAAAAGAAACATCAATTATACAGGCTGCACCTTCCAGCTCAATAGCCAACAGACGAGTGTTTACAATTTGGGATATTGCCGATGTGCAATTAATCAACCTAAGCATTAAAAATGGCTATTTTAATTCCTCTTCCTTCCAGTATGGTGCTGGTATTTTAAACTGGGGTAAT
>Ga0256826_1002932_pt1 | contig 10309 bp, 8 predicted proteins | sample CV79metaG_FD_185975 | JGI IMG/M metagenome (GOLD analysis project Ga0256826, IMG submission 185975) | Hydrothermal vent microbial communities from East Pacific Rise, Pacific Ocean - CV79 | ecosystem: Environmental > Aquatic > Marine > Hydrothermal vents | place: Pacific Ocean: East Pacific Rise... | reverse complement strand
GTTTTAGAAACTATGAAAAATGAAAATGATAGACTTATTGCTAAATATTTTCATGAACCAGCTCCTCTTTATGAACGCATAGCACCTCATTTTACTTATGAATCTATAGAGTTAGATAATGGAGATTTTAAAGTAACATTTAAAAGAAAATAAAAAAGTAGTACTTTACTCTCTCTTTGACACCATCCATTATTCTTTTTTAACTAAAATAACTTTTTTACAAGGGTATATTTATGAAACAAATTATTTCTATATTAGATTCTATGAAAACAATGGCATTTCTAATGAGTGTCTTTGCTTTTTCTATAGGTTATGCAACAATCATTGAAAATGATTTTGGAACGATGACTGCAAAGGCAGAAATATATAATGCTACATGGTTTGAAGGCTTACTTGCGCTACTCGCTTTAAATCTTATGTTAAATATATATAAATACAAAATGTATACTATTAAAAAAGCTCCTATATTTTTATTTCACATCTCTTTTTTGATTATACTGTTTGGGGCTGCTGTTACTCGCTATGTTGGTTACGAAGGAACTATGCATATAAGAGAAGGTTCAACATCTTCAACAATTTTAAGCTCAAATACTTTTTTTAGTGTTAATGCAACTCTTGGAGAGAAAAAAGCACTTTTTAGTGAACCCGTATTTTTATCTAAAAGAGGTGCTAATACTCTGGATGCATCTTTAAATGTAGATGGTAAAAATATTCAAGTAAATCTTTTAGAGTATATTCCTGATGCAGTAGAGAAAGTTGTAGCAGATAAAAGAGGAAAAGCTTTAGTAAATATGATGGTAACAGCAGGGGATCAAGGTCAACCTATTTCTCTTGAACAAGGTTCTTACTATGATGCTGGTGCCTTTGTCCTTGATTTTACATCTGGTAAAAAGTTTACTAAGCCTGTAGTATCTATATTTACAGTAGATGATAAACTATTTATGAATCATTCAATGTTACTCTCTTATTTTGTAATGGCTGACCGTTCAAAAGGAGACCTAGCAGCAAATGATAAAGAAATTTTTAAAAGTAGAGTTCTTTATAGCAGTAATTTAGGTAGTTTTGTTCTGCGTACATTTATGCCTCATGCAACTAAAAAAATAGTAAGTGACCCTAATGCTAAAGCAAAATCAAATGGACTTGAAGCATTTAGATTTAAAGTGACTGTAGATGGAAAATCTGCTGAAAGTCTAGTCTATGGAAGACGTGGTGTTAAAGGAGAAGAGTCTCGCCTGATGTTAAATGGTGTGGATGTACATATATCTTATGGATCTAAAAATATTGATTTACCATTTAAAATAAAACTTCTTGATTTTCAGCTTGACCGTTACCCTGGTTCAATGAGTCCTGCATCATATGCAAGTGAAGTAGAGTTAATTGACGATGAGGAGAATATTCATATGCCATATAGAATTTATATGAACAATATTTTAGAACATCGTGGATTTAGATTTTTTCAAGCATCTTATGATAGAGATGAAAAGGGGACTGTATTGTCAGTAAATAATGATCCGGGAACATTACCATCTTATATTGGTTATTTTCTTTTAGGTCTTGGTATGTTTTGGTCACTTTTCTCAAAACAGCATAGATTTTCTCGTCTTGCTGCAAAAGCAAAAAAAGCTAGTGAAGCTAAGATAGTTCCAACTCTCTTAGCCTTAGGTCTTATATTTAGCAGTATGCCATCAAACGCAGCTGAACTTAATCCTGCAATAAAAACAATACTCTCTTTTGATAAAGAACACTCAGATAAATTTGGTCAGTTAATAGTACAAGATTCTAAGGGTAGAATGAAACCTATGGATACACTTGCAACTGAAGTTTTAGCAAAAATATATAGAGGTTCAACACTTCAAGTTGGAAAAGATATACTGACTCCAAATCAAGTGATTTTGGGAATGATGATAAGACCTGACGTTTATAAAGAAATAAAACTAATCAGAACAAAAGATCCTAAAGTTAATAAAGTGATTGGTGCACAAACTAATGCCAAGTATGCATCTTTTTCACAGTTTTTTACTGATCCTGAAGGTATGCGAGGGTACAAACTTGCAGAGTTAGTTGATGAGGCTGTAAGAAAAGAGGCAAAATATAGAAATAAACTCGATAAAGCAGTTTTAAAAATCGATGAAAAAGTAAATGTTGTTTATATGGTTTTTACAGGTTCTCTTCTGAAAATTTGGCCAAAGGTAAATGATGATAATAACAAATGGTTTGCAACTATAGATGCCTTAAAAACTTTTGATCCTCAAGATAGTGCAAAACTAAGAGAGATTGCTATTCGTTACTTTACATCTGTTGATGATGCTCTTGTAAGTAATAATTGGGATAAAAGTAATGCAGCATTAAAAGAGTTGGTAGCGTATCAAAAAAAATATGGAGCAACTGTTTATCCTAGTGAAAATAGAATAAAAGCGGAAATGTTTTATAACCGTGCAAATATTTTTGAAACACTTTACCCTTTTTATCTATTAATGGGCTTTATTCTTTTAAGCCTAAGTTTTGCAAATATTATAAAACCTAAGTTTAAAATGGCACTCGTTACAAAAGTATCACTTATATTTTTAATTTTACTCTTTAGTGTACATACATTTGGACTAGCTCTAAGATGGTATATTTCAGGTCATGCTCCTTGGTCAGATGGTTATGAGTCTATGATTTATATTGGTTGGGCAACAGTTCTTGCAGGGTTTATATTTTCAAAGCGCTCACCAATGACACTTGCTTCAACAGCAATTTTAACAGGGCTTATCTTATTTGTAGCACACCTAAACTGGATGAATCCTCAGGTGACAAACCTTGTACCTGTTCTAAACTCTTACTGGTTAAGTATACATGTTAGTATGATTACTGCATCATATGGTTTCTTAGGTTTAGGAGCTCTTCTTGGCTTTATAACTATCATACTTTTTATAGTAAAAACGCAGTCAAATGAGAGACAGATTTCTCTTTCGATTAAGGAGCTCAATGCGATTAATGAGATGAGCCTTATGGTTGGTCTAGTTCTTCTTACTTTTGGTAACTTCCTTGGTGGAGTATGGGCAAATGAATCATGGGGACGTTACTGGGGTTGGGATCCAAAAGAGACATGGGCACTTGTGACTATTTTAGTATATGCAGTTGTAATTCATATTAGATTTATTAAGTCTATTTATAGTGAGTTTAACTTTAGTGTTATCTCTTTACTTGCGTTTACTTCAGTCATAATGACTTATTTTGGAGTTAATTATTATCTAGCTGGTATGCACTCATATGCAAAAGGTGATCCTGTCCCTATTCCTGATTTTATACCTATCTCGTATGCGATTGTTTTTCTTATAATTGCCCTTGCATTTAGAAATAGAAAAATAGTATAGGAAAGTAGATGGAGTTTAAGGGCTTTGGTAAAAAGGCATTAGCATTTTTAAGTTCTATAAAAAAAAATAATAATAAAGAGTGGTTTGAAGCTCATAGAGATGAGTATGAAAAGCTTATCTTAAATCCATCTCGTGCCTTTGTTGTGGAGATGGGTGAACATCTTCAAGCCTTAGAACCTACTATCAATGCCGAACCAAAAATAAATAAATCTCTCTATCGTATTTACCGTGATACTCGTAGAATGGGAGCAAATAAAGAGCCGATTAAACATCGTATTGGTGTTATATTTTGGCAGGGAAATCATAAACGAATGCAGAGCTCTGCGTTTTATATGCATTTTTCACCAGATGAGTTGATGGTTGCAGTAGGTGTGCGATGGTTTGAAAAACCTATGCTCGATGCTTTTCGTGAGTATATTTTAAATGATGAAAAACGCAGTGAACTTCATAATATACTTGAATCTATAAAAGCTAAAGGTAAGGGCTATACACACTTAGAAAAAGGGTATAAACGTTATCCTCGAGGTTTTAATGCTGAGATGTCAAATGCAGACTTGAGTCTCTACAAAGGTATGGCAACTTTTAAAGTTTTAGACCCAAGTTTAATAGTATATGGTGAAAAATTGATAGATACACTCTATGAAGTTTATGAAGATATGCTTCCTCTTCAGCAGTTTATGTATGAAGTTAGTTTAAGAATAAAAGAGGATTAGATTTGAAAGAAGCGGTAGTACTACTTAATATGGGTGGACCAAACAATCTCAATGAAGTTGAGATGTTTTTAAAAAATATGTTTGCTGATAAAAATATACTAACAATGAAAAGTAATCTTCTAAGAAAAGTTGTTGGAGGCATGATAGTTTTTAATCGTACTGAGTCTTCACAAGAGATTTATAGAGAGCTCGGTGGAAAGTCTCCTATAGTTGGACATACAAAAAGTCTTGTAAAAAAATTACAAAATAGACTTGGTGAAGATGTTATAATTGATTTTGCTATGCGATATACTCCTCCTTTTGCAGATGAAGTCATAGAAAGATTAAATAGTAAGAATGTAGAAAAAATATATTTAATTCCTATGTATCCACAGTACTCAACAACAACTACAAAATCATCTTTAGAAGATTTTGAAGAACAGTATCATAAGACAAATGGGGATGCACTTCTTGTAGAGATAAAGCATTTTTTTGAAAATGATAGTTATAATAAATCTGTTATAGATAGTATTAAAAATAGTGTAGGTGATGATGAGTATAGAGATTTTGATTTGATATTTTCAGCTCATGGACTCCCTCAAAAGATAGTAGATGCTGGTGATGTTTATGAAAAACATATAACAAAGCATGTGTCAATTCTTAATGATATGTTAAAAAAAGAGGGGATGGATTTTCATGAAACTCACTTGGCCTATCAATCAAAAGTAGGACCTATGGAGTGGTTGAAGCCATCACTAGATGAAAAACTTTCACTTGTCCGTAATCGTGGAATAATCATAGTCCCAATCGCTTTTACTATAGATAACTCTGAGACAGATTTTGAGCTTGAAGTTGAGTATAGGGAAATAGCTGAAAAACTTGGGTTTAAAGAGTATAGAGTAACAAGATGTTCAAATGATAGTGATCTTTTTGTTGAAGCTTTATCTGAAATTTATGAGAAGATGAAGTAGTGAGTAAAATTGTTATATTTGATATGGATGGAACTTTACTAGACTCCAGAAAAGATATCACAATCTCTATAAATCATATACGAAATCTGAACCACTCTCTACCTCCTCTAAGTGAAGAATTTATAGTAGAATCAATTAATAAAGAGACAAAAGTTCTTCCAAAACTTTTCTATGAGACACAAACATATGAAAAAAAAGATATGCTTGCCTTTGAAGAGCATTATCGAGTTCAATGTACCCAACATCTTTATCTTTATGATGGTATAAAAGAGATGCTTTTAAAACTTCAAAATGCAGAGGTGAAACTTTCTGTAGCTACAAATGCACCTAGCCAGTTTGCTAAAATAATGCTCTCTTCTTTGGATGTTGATAAACTATTTGACACTATAATTGGAGCAGATAAAGTGAAAAATTCTAAACCAAATCCTGAGATGTTACATAAAGTTTTAGACTCTTACTCTTATAATAAAAGTAATGATAGTGCATGGATGATAGGTGATAGTCAAAAAGATATGCAAAGTGCTAAAAACGCAGATATAAATGCACTCTTCGCAAGTTGGGGTTTTTCGCCTAATGATACACATGATATAGTTTTAAAAAACCCAAATGAAATAGTAGATATAGTTTTATAAAAAATTATGATAAAATAACTCTATATTAAAATTATGGATATATTATGTTTGATAATGACTTACTCTTAGCTTTTAGTTTTATGGCACTACTTTTTTTACGACAAATAGCTATACTCAAAAGACCAAATAAAATAAATTATGCTCCTTTAATGATAGGTATTGGTGTAATTAGTAGTGTTGTTCACTTTATAATTCAGCCTGATGTAAGTGATGTTGTACTCCTTTTACGTGAATCATTTTTCCCTCTTTTAGTAGCACTTCTTTTATTTATTGTTATGAATATCTTACATCAAACTCAGCAGTCTGAAAATGCACGTCATCAAGAAGAGTTCTCAAAAGTACTTGTTAATGAAATCACACAATTAAAAGAGTTTATACTTGAACTTGAAAATAGAATGAGTAGTGAACAGGAAGCCGATAGAGTAGCTCGAGAAGAGACACGTAATAAATTTAAGAATGATATTAAAGCACTTGATAGTCTACAGGTGAATCAAACAAAATTTATAGATAAGTTTGATGAAATGGAGTCTTGGCATAAGGGTGTTAGTAAATCATTTGAGTACTTTAGCGAGGTACAACTTCCTGAGCTTGATGATGTTGTACATAAGCATATAGATATACTAAGAGTTGCTGAACAAGATCACTATAATAAACTAACATCTGTACTTGAAAAAGCAGTAGAGAGTAGGGGAGATATGTCAGAAGATATAGATGGCTTAAAAGCAAGTCTAAATAGTATGAAAACTGTTTCAGATGATATAGCTAGAGCAATTACTAAGCATACACTTCAACAACTCTCTGGTGTAACAAAAGCATTTGAAACTCAAATTATATCACTTAAGTCTCATACAGAAGGTGTTAAGACTTCACTTAGTGAAGGTGAAACAACTTTAGATGGTATTAGAACTCAAAGTGAAATGATAATGAAACAGATGGTTCTTTCATCAAAGAAAATGGATGAACTCGAAAAACAAAATAGTGGACTGCATGATGTATACTCAACACTTAAAGATATTATTGTAGATGTTGAAGCTATTAAATCTGATTATGTAAAATCACAAGCACAATTAAGTATGATTTCTAAAGATTTGGCTGATTCAAAAGATGAACAGGTTTTAGCAATGAAGACTCGTATTGATGACTTGAGTGATACTCTTTCAAATAAAATAGATGAGTCACTCGAAAAACTTCATGAACATTATCATATAGCAGGTGGAGAAATTACTCAGAGTGTTCAAATGTTAGCAAAGCGTGCACAACTGAAAAATGGATACACAGAGTTAGATAGTTAATTTAAAATTTGAGTAGAGATTCTATCTCCTCCTCGATGCTTAATACTCTCCATGATTTTTTCGGCCTTCAATATAAAGGCATCAGAAGTGTCATCTTTGATGTACTCTGTAATTCCTATAGAACAAGTTAATGCTATATCTGGTAGTTTCATCTTTTTAATATCTTCATAACTCTTTTTTATCTGATGTGTAGCAAGTTCTAAAGAAGTATTTGGCATTAAAACTACAAAGTCAGCACTAAAAAGTCTTGTTACCATATACTCATCTTTTATACTTTCTTGTAATGTTCTTGCCATTTTTATAAGTACTTTATCTGCGTTTTTATAACCTAAAATATTATTGATCTTCTGTAAGTGATCTATCTTTATATAAGCTAGAGAGAGTCTTGAAGGATTTGAGGTGACTGTTTTGAGTTCTTTTTTAAGGACTGCTATAAAACGCAGTCTATTTGGTAATCCTGTTTGAATATCTGTTGATGCTAGTTGAGCTAGTTTTTCCTGTTTAACTTTGAGTTCATATATATACTTCTGTAATTTAATATGTGTTTGAACTCTTGCTATAAGTTCAAGACCATTAAAAGGTTTTGTTATATAGTCTGTTCCACCAGCAGAAAAAGCTTTTGTAATAGTGTCTATATCGTTAAAAGCACTTAAAAATATGATTGGTATATCTTTTGTTTTTTCATCATTTTTAATACGTTTACAAACTTCTAGACCATCCATTTCAGGCATATTAATATCAAGTAAAATTAGATCGAAATGATTTGAAAAAATAGCTTTTAATGCATCTTTTCCATTTGTAGTATAGTTAAATTGATAACCCTCATCTTCTAAAAATCCCATAACAACTTCTATATTAAAGACTTCATCATCTACTATTAATATTTTCAGTTCTGAATTATTTAGCATTATATATTCCTCTATAAATATAAGAAATTGTACCTAAATTGTTACTTGCTTCTACTTAAATATTAGAGACTATTAAGCTCTTTATTTTTATATGATGATATAACTAGAAGGAGTATTAAGTATGAAGTAGAAATACTTAATGCAACTACTGTTCCGAGGTATATACCAAATGTTGTATACATGATACCGACAACTATACTATATATCATTACTCCTATATATCCTAATGGTAAATACTTTATAACAGAGTGAACAAGTTCTCTACCCTGAGATATATGTATAATTAAAAGTAATGGCAAAAGTGATGATGGAAATGAAGATAAAATCCCTGCAATATTGTCACTAAAAAATCTAGGAGAATAACTAGCCAAAAGAACAAAAAAAGTTGCAACAATTCCTCTTATTATCATCTCTTGAAAATCTAATTTTGATTTTTTTGAACTTTCTACTTCTGGAATATTTTTAAAGTAATGGTGTGTAATCACAATTATAACTATAAGAATAATCGACGGAATAAGAGAGTTACTAACAGTAAGTAAACTTAAAAGATAAGCAAAAATAGTATAAGCAAGAAGACCAAATGTAACTCCAAAAATAATAGAATATTTTTGAGAAATTTTTGAACCTAAGTAATAAAAAGTGACAAAACTAAGTGAAGCAGAAAGCCCAAGTAAATTATATGGTGTAACTTGTTCTACGAAGTTAGGACCAAAATCTAAAGCATAAAAAAAGAGTACTAAGGCTGAACCAATAGGCAGTCCTGCTAAAAGCCCTGCAACCTTTGAACTGGAGCGTTCAGCAATTTCTGCTAATCCTATTACAATAATAGCTGCAATAAATATTTTTAACATTAACATAGAGTTACTCCTTTATATAGTTTAATGAAATTATATAAATATTTAGTGTAAAAATAATGATTAAATATACTTTCTTTATAAGCTCTAATTTGATAAAATGCGACTCTTAAAAGAGTTTCAAAATCAAAAGGTTTAATCATAATGAATGAGAGCAAAAATTTTTTACGTACAATAGTTGAAGAGGACTTAAAGTCAGGCAAATATAAAGAGATAGTTACAAGGTTTCCTCCTGAGCCAAATGGTTTTCCTCATATTGGACATGCTAAATCTATTTTTATTAATTTCGGTATTGCTCGTGATTATAATGGTCACTGTAACCTTCGCATGGACGATACAAACCCAACAAAAGAAGATACTAAGTATGTTGAAGCTCTCAAAGATGCTGTAGAGTGGTTAGGATACGAATGGGATAAAAATGTTCGTTTTACTTCTGAGTATTTTCCTCAGATTCACGAGTATGCAATAAAACTCATCAAAATGGGTAAGGCTTATGTTGATAGCCTAGGTGAAGAAGAGATTCGTGAGTACCGTGGCAGTGTTACAGAGGCAGGTAAACGCTCTAAATATGCGGATAGAACTGTTCAAGAGAATCTAGACCTTTTTGAGCGAATGAAAAAGGGCGAGTTTAAAGAGGGTGAGCATATACTGCGTGCGAAGATTGATATGTCTGCGGCAAATATGAAGCTTCGTGACCCTCTTATGTACCGAATACGTCATATTGAGCACTTTAGAACAGGAGATGAATGGAAAATTTACCCTATGTATGACTTTGCTCACTGTCTCTCTGATTACATTGAAGGAGTTACTCACTCTATCTGTACACTAGAGTTTGAAAATAACCGTGATATTTATAACTGGGTACTCGATACACTAGAACTAACACCTCCTCGACCTTACCAACACGAGTTTGCACGTTTGGGCATAAACTATACTGTTATGAGTAAACGCAAGCTTTTAGAGCTTGTAGAAGCTAAGGTTGTGAATGGTTGGGATGACCCACGTCTACCTACTTTAGCAGGGTATAGAAGAAAGGGTTATACTCCTGAGTCTATCATCACTTTTTGTGACTCTGTAGGTATCGCTAAAGCAAATTCAATGGTTGATGTTGCACAGTTAGAGTTTTGTATCCGTGATGATTTAAACAGTAAAGTACCTCGTGTTATGTGTGTACTTGACCCTATAAAAGTGACGATAGAGAACTATGAGGGTCGTGAAAGTATAGATGCTTCTTACTACCCTGAAGATGTACCTAAAGAAGGAACAAGAGCATTGCCTTTTTCTCGTGAGATTTATATAGAAAGAGATGACTTTAGTGAAAATCCTCCTAAAGGATACTTTCGTTTAACACCTGAGCAACCAGTACGACTAAAACATGCTTATATCATTACATGTAAGGAAGTTATCAAAGATACTGATGGAAATGTAGTAGAAATAAAAGCTGAGTACTCTCCTTCTTCAAAAAGTGGTTCTGACATAAGTGGCATTAAAGTAAAGAGTGCTATTCAGTGGGTAAGTGCAGATGAGGCTAAAGAGGTAGAGGTTAGACTCTATGATAGACTCTTTTCAGCTGAAGCTCCTGAGGGCATAGAAGACATAAACCC
>Ga0256826_1002931_pt1 | contig 10309 bp, 8 predicted proteins | sample CV79metaG_FD_185975 | JGI IMG/M metagenome (GOLD analysis project Ga0256826, IMG submission 185975) | Hydrothermal vent microbial communities from East Pacific Rise, Pacific Ocean - CV79 | ecosystem: Environmental > Aquatic > Marine > Hydrothermal vents | place: Pacific Ocean: East Pacific Rise... | reverse complement strand
AATCCCAACCTGGAGTAAAACGTACAGACTTTCCATTGAAGTAGTTATGTTTTACGATAATATCTTTAAGAACTTTATTGAGTGCATGACCGATATGGATATGACCATTTGCATAAGGAGGTCCATCATGAAGAGTAAAATTCTCTGCATCTTTACGATTAGTTTTCATCTTATCGTAAACTTTTGCTTTGTCCCAAGACGCATAACGCTTAGGTTCATTGTTAATTAAGTTTCCGCGCATTGCAAACTTTGTAGTTGGTAAAAGTAGTGTATCTTTGTAGTCCATCTGTACCTCGAAAATTATTATATAAGTTATACATTATAACTTGATGGTAATTAAGAACATCTTTATATAAAAATAAGTGCTATAATTTGCTAAAAATTTAATGAATAAGGCTATACATATTATGAAATTAGATATTCTATTTATCGGCACTAAATTTATATACAATAAATCTCTTCAAGAATATATTATAAGAGAGATAGAAAAGAAAGTAGATTTTATAAGTTCAATAACATTTTTTAAAGAGAAAGATAACTCCCTATTTTTATACTTAGAAAAGGAGTTAAATACATCTAATAGAATTATTATTGTAACAACAAAGCAAACATTTACTACGGTAGGTAAACTTATATGTACTGTAACGGGTGATAATCAAATATTACGAGGTAGTGTACTTATTCCTCAAAAAAGTTCAAATTATAAAGAGGGTAATTATCTTTTAAAATATAAAGATGCAGATATTAATGTTTTACATATAGATGAGATGCAAAAAATGCCTGAAATATTACTTTTTGATAAAGAATCTAACTTAAGTGTGCATATTTTTACTAAAGAAAGGGATGAATTAAATAGTTTATTACAACCTATTGCACAAACTTATGAATTGAATATTGAACTTGTTACTATTGTTGATGGATGGATATTGGTGAATATATCTAGTAAAAAATATGGAAATATTCCAAAGTTTCTAAATGCAGTGAAACCTCAGGTTGAGAATAAATTAATTGCTACATCAAATATTATAGAATATATAATAGATAAACTTGTCAAAATAGATAAAAAAATATCATTTGCTGAAAGTTGTACAGGGGGATTACTCAGTTATTATTTTACACAACACAATGGAGTATCTCAAATTTTGGAGGGTACATTGATAACTTACTCAAATCAGTTAAAAGAGAATTGGTTAGGAATAGAGAGTGGAATTATAAATAGATATGGTGCAGTTAGTGCAGATGTAGTTAAAGAGATGAGTCAAGGAACTATAAATGTAACAGAAGCAGATTATGCGATATCTATAAGTGGTATAGCAGGAGATGGTGGAGGAACGAAAGAGAAACCAGTTGGAACTGTTTTTATTGGAGTGAGAACAGCCAATGAACATAAAGAGTATAAATTTTCTTTTAAAGGAGATAGAAATTATATACAGCACCAGAGTGCTTTAGAGGCTATTAAGCTACTTCTTTTAATAGATGAAGAGGCTTTTTTTTAAAGAATTTCACTTTTCTTTTAAAAAAGCTTGACATTATAATTTTATTTGTCTATAATTCTATCAACAAACAGCAATGACTGTTAAAGAAATAAAATGTCTTGTTAGCTCAGCTGGTAGAGCACGTCACTTTTAATGATGTGGCCGATGGTTCGAATCCATCACAGGACACCATTTAAAGATAAGAAACAAAATAAGCGGTGGTAGTTCAGTTGGTTAGAATACCTGCCTGTCACGCAGGGGGTCGCGAGTTCGAATCTCGTCCACCGCGCCATTAAGTTTCAAATCTTTGATGGGCGTTTAGCTCAGTTGGTAGAGCGCTACCCTTACAAGGTAGATGTCACAAGTTCGAGTCTTGTAATGCCCACCATCAATAAATTCCCCTATATATACAAATTACACAAAGCGTTTTGTACCACTTTTATCATACATATCTCTATATCTAAATGTAATTAAATTTTGCATAATAGCAAATAGAATAATAAAATTAATAAAACTACTTCCTCCATAACTAAACATAGGTAGAGGAACTCCAACAACAGGAGCATAACCTATTGTCATAGATATATTAACACCCATATAGATAAAAATCATAAAAGCGATAGCAAGAGTAATAACCTTAATGAGATAATCTTTATTGAAATTACTAAGACTTAAAAGATGTAAAATAAGCATTATGTAAATAAGAATAACTCCTAATGAGCCTAAAAAACCAGTTCTTTCAACTAAAAAAGCAAATATAAAGTCACTTGTAGCGATAGGCAGGAATTTCATCTGTGTTTGTGTGGCTTCATCTTTACTTTTTCCAGTAAGTCCACCTGAACCTATTGCAATAATAGATTGTTGTACATGATAAGATGGTTTTTCACTAAGAAAATCTTTAATCCGTACTTTTTGATAATCATGAAGCATAAATTTATATGCTAAAGGGGAAAGTAGTAGTACACCAATAATTATTGTTGCCCAAATCTTCCAATACACCCCTATAACAAATAATACCCCATATCCTATAAGAAGAAGGACTAAAGCTGTTCCTAAATCAGGCTCTTTAGCAATTAAAATAAAAGGGAGTATAATATAGAAGCTAATTTTTAAAAATTGTTTAATTCTATATCCATTTATTGGGGGAGGGTCTCTTTGTATAAGGTAGGCTAACATTAAAATCATAGCAGGTTTTACAAATTCTGATGGTTGAATAGTTGCATTGATAAAAGGTATATCTATCCATCTCTGTGCACCAAGTCTTGCATGACCAAAAAATTCCACAGCAATTAATAATAAAATATTAAACCAGTATATAAAAGGAATAAGATAACTCATTCTTCTAATAGGGAGAATAAAAACAAATAAAAAAGTGATAAGAGCTATTCCTATATAAGCAGTTTGTTTTTGAGCAAGAGCAGGAATAACCTCTCCAATGAGCCAATGAGAAGTAATTACTAAAGGGATTATTAAAATAATAGAAAAAAAGTCAAATTGTGCTAAAATACGTTTATCAAATTTCAACAAGTTTGGAACTCCATATATAAATATGCAGAATTGTAACATAAAGGTTAAGAAAATGAATGAAATAGAAAATTATAGTTGTGAAGAGGTTGCTCGTTTAGATATATTTTTAGCATCTAAAATAGGACAAACACGTTCACAAATAGCACAGCTTATTAAATTAGGGTGTGTGTATGTAGATAACAAAGCAGTGAAACGCCCAGGTGTAAAGTTAAAAGTTTCTCAAGATATTAGAGTAGAATTTCCAGAAGCAAAAAAAGAGAAAGCTCTTGATGTAGATTTTGATGTTGAGGTTTTATATGAAGATGATGATCTTTTAGTTATAAATAAGCCAACAGGTGTAACAGTTCATCCTGCTCCAAGTGTTAAAGAGGCTACATTAGTTGATTGGTTGAAGCATAAAGGTGTTCGCCTTTCTACTATTAGCGGAGAGGAACGTCATGGAATTGTTCATCGACTTGATAAAGGTACAAGTGGGACAATGGTTGTTGCTAAAAATAATGAATCTCATGAGTTTTTATCACAACAACTTCAAGATAAAAGTATGGGACGTTACTATATAGCAGTTATTACTCCACCTTTAAAAGATGATATAACAACGATTGAAAAAAATATAGGCAGAAGTGCAAACAATAGACTTAAAATGGCATGTGTAGAGTCTGGAAAATATGCTAAAACAGAGTTTAAACAGTTAGCTTTATCTAAAGATGAAAGAAATCAACTGATAGCTTGTAAACTTTTTACAGGACGTACTCATCAGATTAGAGTTCATTTAGAGAGTATGAATCGTCATATTATTGGTGACCATATTTATGCTACTGCATCTAAAGAGGAAAAATCTGAGAGAATTTTACTTCATGCACACTCTATCTATTTTATACATCCAACAACGAAGGAAAAGATGTTTTTTAGTGCTAATTTTGATACTACTATGAAAGATTATTTAGATAAAAAATTTGATTTGGAGAGATTAAATGAAGTTATGGACACTGATTACATTATCCACAGTTTTACCACTACTATTTAGTGGTTGTGGTGTTTCACCTGAACCAAAAAAAGAGTTAAAAATCGATTTAGCTCTTCCTGTAATTATTTTAACGCCAAATGGTATCTATCCAGATATGAATGCTATCGCTTTTGAGTGGGAAAGTTTAGATAACCCTATTGTCAAAGGGATTAATGTTTATAAACAATCAAAATATTATGAAACAATTAATAATCGATTTGCAACACATTATGTTGATACAAATATTAAACCTAATAGTAAATATATATATTCATTTAAAACATTTTCAAAAGATGCTGAATCTAAATTTAGTAGACCAGTAGATGTTAAGTCATTAGATGTTCTTGATTCTGTTACATGGATTCATAGTACAACAGGAATGCCTAGAAGTGCTAAAATCCTTTGGCGACCACATACAAATGAGAAAGTTAAGAGCTATCTTGTTCAAAGAAAAAGTGTTTTAGAAAAAGAGTATCAAGATATAGCAAGAGTTGATGGTCGATTAAATGCTGAATTTATAGATAAAGAGTTAGATGATAATACTCAATATAAATATAGAATTAGAGTTATTACCTACGATAACATTATCTCAAATCCTAGTAATAGTGTAGATGTCATTACAAGAGAACTTCCTAAAAAAATCATCAATATTCAAGCTTCAAAAAATCTTCCTAAAAGAATTGAACTTCAATGGAATAGGTCACAATCAAAATATTTTAATATCTATCATCTTTATAGAGCAGATAGTATAGATGGAAACTATAAACTTATAGGAAAACTTTATAATAATAGTTTTATTGATGATATAAAAGAGGATGGTAAAGAGTTTTTTTATCAAGTAAGTGCAGTTGATAGTGACGGTCTTGAGAGTCTGTATAATGAAAGTTCTGTAATAGGAAAAACTATATCTAAACCAAAAACTCCAGAGATAATAGTCTCAAAATTTTATAATCATAAAATAGAGATAAAATGGAATAATATAGATATAAGAACAAAAAAATATAGAGTTATAAGAATAGAAAAAGAGGGTTGGTTTGATAAAATAGAGAAGATTTTTGATAATATTACAACCACAACTTTTATAGATGAAAATATAAAAATTGGAAATAGTTATTTTTATAAGATAGTTGCGATAGATAAGGATTTAGTAGAATCTAAATATAGCAAAGAGGTAGAGGTACAAGTTTTAGCTAAAAAACCTGTTGAAAAAGTTGTTGTTCAACCTATGGATGATATTGATGTTGTCAGTGAATCTTTAGTAACAACTGAAAATTTAAAATCAAATGAGAAATAATGCCACATTTACATATAAAAGAGTTCAAAAAGATAGAGTTTCCAGTAACACACGAAAGTGTAACATTTAATTTTATAGCAGATAATGCAAATCATTTAGATGAACAGTTAATATCGGTAAAAATAGATTCTGATGAGTTTTTTTTACTAGTTAAAAAAGATGATGAGAGAAATCTTTTAAAAACTGATAAATTAACACGACCAGCTTCGATATATAATGTGCATAAAGCACTTTTAACTTATGCAAAACTTGCAGGATTAGATATAATCTCTTCCAATGTTCCTCAAAATGCTAAAAATATTCATCTTGAAGAATCAACAGCTTTAAAAAGTATTGAATATTTTGCCTCAAATTTTCCAATGGATAGAGAGGTAAGAATAGAGGTTGGTTTTGGTTCAGGTAGACACCTTTTACATCAAGCTGTTAATAATCCAGATATTTTATTTATAGGTATAGAGATTCATCGCCCCTCTATTGAACAAGTTCTAAAGCAAGTTACTATTCAAAAGTTAGATAATCTTTTTGTTTTAGATTATGATGCACGCCTCTTTATGGAGTTAGTTCCCTCTAATATTGTAGGAAAAGTATATGTTCATTTCCCTGTTCCTTGGGATAAAAAACCACATCGAAGAGTTATATCTACATCTTTTATAGAGGAGTCTCGTCGTGTATTAAAGGTAGATGGACGACTTGAACTGAGAACAGATAGTGAAAATTATTATGCTTACTCTTATGAAACATTTATTGCATTTAATAAAACTATATTGAATATAAATAAAAATAAAGAGATAGCAATAAGTTCCAAATATGAAGATAGATGGAAAAAAATGGAAAAAAACATTTATGATGTAACCATGATAAATGAGGAACAATCTACTACTTTAGAATTAGAGGGTAGTTTTGAATTTACTAAACTAAAACCAGACTATGAAAAGCTTTTAGCACTTCATGGAACTACTAAAAAATTTGAAAGCTGTTTTATACATTTTGAGAGAGTGTATAAACTTAATGATGGTGTGATGCTACGTTTTTCTATGGGTAGTTTTGATAGACCAGAACATCTTTATCTTATTGTAAGAGATGAACAAACACTTTATCATCCAACATTACCACTTAAATCAAAAAGTAATTTAATAGCACATAAACACCTTGATGAGGTTTTAAATGGATAAAGTGATAAGTGCTGAAAATCTAACTTTGTCATATTCTGATAATGAAGTTATCATAAATAAAGCAAGTTTTTCAGTGCAAACAGGTAGTTTTGTATTTATTACAGGGGCTAGTGGTAGTGGAAAATCTACTCTTTTAAAATCATTATATGGTTCATTAAAAGCAAAATCTGGAAGTTTAATTGTTGGTGGTGTTGAACTTAAAGGTGTAAGCACAAGTAAACTCAATCTTTTAAGACGTCATATAGGTATAGTTTTTCAAGATTATAAGTTGGTGAAAGAGTGGACTATTGAGCGAAATATAATGTTACCTCTTATAATTAATGGCTATGATAGAACAGTAACAAATACTCAAGTTGAGAGTCTTCTAAAACATGTTCGTTTAAATCATCAAGTTGGAAAATATCCAAAAGAGTTAAGCGGGGGGGAACAGCAACGAGTGGCTATGGCTAGAGCATTATCTCATAATCCTATACTTATCTTAGCAGATGAACCTACTGGTAACCTTGATGATTATTCTTCCGAACTTATTTGGAATTTGCTAGAGGGAGCAACAACACAGTTAAAAACAACTGTTATTGTAGTAACTCACCATATTCCAGAAATTATGAAGATAAATTATCAACATTTTCATATAGAAAATGGGAGTATTAATGAAGTCCATTAAAAATCATTTTTCTCTTGTTGTAGCTTTAGTAAGTATTCTTTTTTCAATACAAGTTTTTGTGATTGTTGATAGGTCTATAAATGCGTATAAAGAAAATTTATTACAAAACTATTCAGTAGTTGTTGTTAGTAAAAGTCGAATGTTAGAGAAAGATATATTAGATATAGATAAACTCTTTTTGAGTGTATCTGAACTTTCTCCTAATGAAGTAATTGCTAAATTACATACAGGTATAAGTAAAAAAAATATAGAACTTCTAAAATTAACACTTCCAAAATTTTATAAGTTGCAACTAAAATCTTACCCAACAATAGAAGAGATTAATGTTATAACAGAAAAACTGTTGATAAATAAATCGATAATTAAAGTGGAAAATTTTTCTCATAAAATAGATACAACCTATAAATTATTATTACTTTTTAAAAATATTATAGCTATCTTCGCGATAACGGTATTTGTTGTAACTACTCTTCTTATTATAAAAGAGCTTAGAATTTGGCAATTTAATCATAGTGATAGAATGAATATAATGAGATTATTTGGTGCACCTTCATGGATGCGTTCAGCTATACTTTTTAGACTTGCAATAACTGATGCTTTTATCGCAAATATTATAATATTTATTCTTTTTAAATATTTTGCATCTAGTAGTTGGCTATTAGAAGAGTTTAATACGATAGGTATTAAATTGACCGTATTTAATCCTCTTAGTGATAGTTTTTCTCTTTTAGGTATAGCGATAGGTTTATCGGTTATTCTTGCATTATTAATCGCATTGGGACATAAAGAAGAGGTATGATACGCTTAATTTTAATTATTATATTAACAATACCCCTTTTAGCTATGAAAGATGATATAGATAAAAAAATAGTGAAAACAAGTTCTACATTAAATAAATTTGGTAAAAATTATCAAAATTTGAATAAAAAAATGTCTTATACTGCAAAAGCTATTATTAAACAGAAAGAGGAATTAGAAAAACAGGGTAAATATCTTAAAAAATTAAAACGTATTCTTAAAGATAAAGAGAAAAGTTATAAAACAAGTAACAAAAAATTACTACTTCTTAATAGTTCTCAAGAGAAGTTACAAAGTAAACAGAAAAAGATAGAGGAAAATCTGGTTTTTTTTATTGCACAAACTATCACTTTATCTTTAATTGTTCAAGAGGAATATAGTGTTGATATTAATTCTCTCATAGAGTTTGAAGTATTAAAAAAAGTTTTAAAAAGCTCTAAAGATAAAGCAAAAGAGTTAAATGAAATATTTTTTATGAATGCTAAAGATATTAGTCGTCTTAATAAGAATAAAGAAAAACTAAAAAAAGCTATTGCAGAGATTGATATGAAAAAAGCAGATGTTCTTGCTGTTCAAAAAGCAAATAAGAAAGCTTTGAAAAAATTGAATAATGATAGATATAGCTATAAAATGGCTTTAAAAAAGATATTAGCAAAGCAAGACAGTTTGAAAAAAACTTTAGCTGGTTTAAATATTATTAGAATAGATAGAGTGAAAAAAGCTAAAGAGGAGAAAGCGAGAAAATTAGCATTTTCAAATAGAAGAAAAATATCTAATAAAAATCTTCCTAAAGTAAAACAACATGGTTCTAGTTATAAATCTGTTAAGACTAAAAGATATGTAGGTAGTAAAACGATAGCACCCTTAAAATCTTATACTATTACTAAAAAATATGGAACATATACTGACCCTATTTATGGGATAAAAATTTTCAATGAATCTATCTCTTTAAAACCAAAAGGAAGAAATATAAATGTTAGAACAGTATTTAATGGAAAAGTTATCTATGCAGATAAAACAGCTGTTTTAAATAATATAGTGATTGTAGAGCATAGAAATGGGTTACATACTATTTATGCAAATTTATCAAAAATTTCTCCAAATATTAAGAAGGGACAGAAAATTAAGAAAGGTTATATTATTGGACGAGTAAATGATGAACTGATATTTGAAGTGACTCAAAAGTCATATCATATAAATCCTATACGGCTTTTTAAATAACTTATATCTTTGAACTAATATTTTTGCTATAATTTCAAAAATTAAAAAGAGAAAAATATGAACTTTATTCAAACTCGTGGATTTGATGAAACAAAGCCTAGAACAGTAACATTTTCACAAGCGATACTTGCTCCTATCGCTTCTTTTGGTGGTCTTTATGTACCTGAAACTCTTCCAGAACTAGGAGAGGAGTTTTTAAATAAACATCTTAACTCTTCATATAAAGAGTTAGCATCAGATATGTTAGCTCGTTTTGAGATAGATATAGATAAAGAGGTTATAGCTGAAGCTTTAAATCTTTATGATAAGTTTGATGATGCTTCAAACCCTGTACCTGTTGTTAAAGTAAAAGAAAATCTTTATGTAAGTGAACTTTACCATGGTCCAACTCGTGCATTTAAAGATATGGCTTTGCAACCTTTTGGTGTTGTTCTCTCCTCTATCGCTCAAAAATTAAATAAAAATTATCTTATTTTAGCTGCTACAAGTGGAGATACAGGCCCAGCTGCATTAGAAACATTTAAAAATCGTGCAAATGTTCAAGTGGCATGTCTTTATCCTGATGGTGGAACAAGTGATGTTCAACGTTTACAAATGGTTACAGAAGATGCAAAAAATCTAAAAGTTATAGGTATCAATGGTGTTTTTGATGATGCTCAAAATGCTTTAAAAAAACTTCTTGCAAGTGATAGCTTTAAAGCAGAACTTCAAGAGAAAAATGTATTTTTATCGGCTGCTAACTCTGTAAATTTTGGACGTATTATTTTTCAAATTATTTATCATATTCACTCTTACTTAGAATTAGTTCGTCAAGGGGCTACTACTATGGGTGAAAAAGTATATCTTAATGTTCCATCTGGGAATTTTGGAAATGCTCTTGGTGGTTACTATGCTTGGAAGATGGGTTTACCAGTTGAAAAAATTATTATCTCTTCAAATGAAAATAATGTTTTATCAAAGCTTATTAAAGATGGAAAATATGATTTAAGAGATTCCAATGTTGTTGGTACAACATCACCAGCTATGGATATTTTAAAATCATCAAATGTGGAAAGAATACTTTTTGACCTTTTTGGTGCGGAGAGAACAAGAGAGTTAATGGAAGATTTAGAGGTTAAAAATGCCTATGAACTTACAGCAGATGAGCTTAAAACT
>Ga0256826_1002929_pt1 | contig 10311 bp, 12 predicted proteins | sample CV79metaG_FD_185975 | JGI IMG/M metagenome (GOLD analysis project Ga0256826, IMG submission 185975) | Hydrothermal vent microbial communities from East Pacific Rise, Pacific Ocean - CV79 | ecosystem: Environmental > Aquatic > Marine > Hydrothermal vents | place: Pacific Ocean: East Pacific Rise... | reverse complement strand
AGACGTGATGAGACAATTTCTCATTGCTTTTCTGAACTCCGCCCTACGATGGTCCTTCGGACAACATCTTCGGGTTCGAAAACTAAAAATGAGAAGAAGTTCTCATTGCTTTTCTGAACTCCGCCCTACGATGGTCCTTCGGACAACATCTTCGGGTTCGAAAACTAAAAATGAGAAGAAGTTCTCATTTTCTTACGTTTTCTCACATTCCCCAAGAGTCTTTTCTATTTATCCAGGGGTTGTACGGTTCTTCCCAATAGTCAGGAATTTCGAGGATGTCATGTAGATCGATGTAGTTTTTTTCTTCCATCGCATGAATCTCATCACGTAGACGTGAAGCATATTTTTTCTGTGCTTCGATAGGGTCCATAAGAACACAGCTTTCAGGTTCGATAAGTTCTTCTGCAAATTTTGCTTCATTAAACGTTTTTCCTAAAAAGGCACACACTTTTTTAACATCACGTTCCGCATTTCCAAGACAGCTTGTAGCACCTGGTGATGGGGTCATATTAAAGATAATACCTTTTTCAGTATCTATTGATGCCTCACCTAACATCAGTTTTTTCTCTGTTTTATTAAGTACTTGAGGACGAACACCACCAAAACCTTGGGCATATTCTATATCTTCTGTTTTCAAACTTGGTACAATTTTACGAGCATCTTGAACAAAAAGCCCTTTATTAATTCCCGGTACTTCAAATAAAAAGTTTCTGAAGATGTAGCTACGAATATCACTCTCTTTTAACAGATCCCAAAAGATTTTTACAATTTTTGTATCAAAACGCAATGTTTTCCAAAAGTCCATGTAAGTACCTGGCTTAAAACGTTCTAATTTAGGTAAAACAAGAGCTGTAGGACCAAAACGTGTTAAACCACCTGCTAAGATATCAGGATCACCATGAAGTGCTGCAAAAGGGAGTTTTGGATTTTGAACCATATAGACCTTACCGTTTAGCATCGTCTGTGTTGTCATGTAAAAACTACCCGCTATTGGCAGACAACCATAGTCAAGTCCAAAGCCCATTTTATGTGCTAAAAAGAGACTATGAGCACCTGCATCAACAACAACAAAGTCCGCACTATATTCAGTACCATCTTGAGAAAGTGCACGATAGCCACCCTCTTTTAAGGTTACTATCTCTTTTATCTCTTGGTTCACATAGAGTTCAACTTTAGTGTCTTCCTCTTTTTTAGCGTTGTCTATTAATGAAATTGCCATTTTTTCATAATCAACCGTAGTCCATTCGCCTCTCGACCCAATGCCTACAATATTCTCTTCACGAACCGAACCATCTTCTTTATAGACAAGACTTGGTTCTAACTCTTTTAACTTCTCTTTATCCCAGACTTCAAGACCAGGGAAAAGTTCTGAAAACTCATCATAACGATTGAGCATAAACTCGACCTCTTCGTCCCCTACTCCTAACGCCATCTTTTGATGTGAAAAGATAATGTCGTTTTCATAATGGTATTGTAGACAGTAGCGCTCTACCATTTTGGCAGTGCGTTTTGTTATTTTTGCTTTTTGAGCCGTATAGTTTGTCTCAATATCTCCAAAGTGAATGGTCTGAGAGTTACTTGTACCCTTTGTATTTAGCGTACCAATGCCCTCATACTTTTCAACAATACCAATAGACTTTACATCGGTGTAACGCGCCAGTTCATATGCTAAGGCAGCACCTGAGATACCACCACCTATAATTAAAACTTCATAATGTTTTTTTGACATAAAATGACCTATATATATTGTATTTTGTTATAGATATATTATAAACTAACATCGTTAACATTCCACTTATTTTGAGTATAATACGCGCATGATACAGCCATTTAATTCTAAACAAATTCGTCGTTACCTACTTGCCTATGCAGGTGTTGTTGTTCTTATGGGAATTTTCTATCTTATAGTGAGTAATTTTTATGAAGTGCAAGCCCAAGAGACTAAAGAGTTTTCTACAACTCCTATGCCTTCGATACTTGAAGATAGGGCGGAAGTAACTCAAGAAGAAGCACCTTCTCCTAAAAACACTATTCGCTTACTACCTCCACGCCAGTAGTAAAAAGTTCTTGCTGCGCGGGGGCAATGTAATGCCCTTGAATATAATCAACTCCTAAATCACACACCACATCAAAAATCGCATTTGTTGAAACATACTCTGCTACACATTCGATACCAAGTTCATGTGCTATGTTAATAATAGATGCCGTAATTTTACGCTTGTTTTCATCGACATCAATATCTTTGATAAGTGATCCATCAATTTTGACAATATCTACATTTATATCTAAAAGATAAGCATAATTAGAATAACCACTACCAAAGTCATCAATAGCAATTGCACTACCATAGCCCTTAACGTTTTCAACAAAGGTTTTGACTTCATTGCTCTGTTCAATCTTAGCTGACTCAACCAACTCAAATAAGATACGTTCTGCACAAGTTGACTCACGAAGTTGTTGCAATATAAAGGCATGGGTACGAGAGTCTAAAATATCTTCAAGCCCGATATTAACACTAAAGTAGTACTCAGGATTTTCTTCTGCTTTTTTTATGGTTTGTAAAATTATATGCTGTGTTAAACGCGCATACATACGAGCACTCTTAGCTACCTCTAAAAAATCATCTGGCATATGAATTTTACCCTTTTCATCTACCAATCGCATCAAGGTTTCAAACTTCTCAACACGTCTCTTTTTGACATTATAGATAGCTTGAAAGTGTCCAATAACCTTATTACTTTTAATGGCATAATCGAGACGTTCTAAGGTTAAGATATTACGTTCAATTTTCAAAGAGTTATCTATTTGTGTATTGTAAAAGCAGTAAGATTTAGGTCGTCTACGTGCCTCATTTAATGCAATATGTGCCATAGCAATCAGAGGACGAGAGACCTCATGATGTTCTCTTATCACAGCGCCACAACTCACTCGTATCGTTACTTCATAAGCAAAACATTGTAATTTTATGGGATTTAAATAATGCGACAACATCACTACATCTTCTTTAAAAAATGCCTCACTTACTTTAATATCACCAAAGACTGCAAACTCATCAGCAGAGAGTTTAAAAAGCTCTAAACTACCCTCTTTTGTTATTTTCTTAATAAAAAGGGCAAGTTGCTTGATTAACTCATCGCCAATACTTTCACCATAAAGACTATTGACTGCAGAAAAATTATCAATATTTAAAAGTAAAAGCTTACAGCCTTTGGACTCTTTTATTCGCTGGTTGAGTGCATTTCTATTGGGTAAGCCTGTCATCTCATCACGTATAAAACGCTCATGAAGTGCCAATTCTTTTGCTTTTAGCTCTGAGATATCGTACATAATGGCAATAAATTCACTTATCTCCCCAAGTTCATCAATAATAGGGATAATAGTACTGTCTACATAAAATGGACGTTCATCTTTAGTGACATTTTCAAAAACATGACGGTAAACTTCTTTGTTTAAAATCGTCTGCCACATCGTATCTAAACTGCGATCACTAGTCGAAGAAGAACGTACTAAAGAGTGTGTGTTACCAATTAGTTCCTCTTTTTTGTACCCACTGATTTGCTCATAGGCTAGATTGACATAGGTTATAACACCTTCAATATCCGTTTTTGTAACCAGAGCACTTTCATCCACAGCTCTACGGTATTCACTTAAAAGTGAGTGTTCATGTTCTAAGGTATGCAAGGTCTCATTGAGCGCTTCATTGATAACTTTAAACTCATCATCACTATGAGAGGTTACACGCATATGTAAACCGCCCATAGAGACACGTTTTAAAACTGAAGTGATACCACGAATAGATTTTAAAAGTCCTAAATAGGCTCCCATAAAGAAGAAAAGCCAAATCCCAAAAAGTACTAGGAGCACAACACTAACAATAAACTGTTCCTCTTTTAAAAGTTCAATGTTTTTAACTACAACCCCACATTGACTCCCACTTTTTGCCAATTGTGTTAGCTCTTTTTCATATTGTGCTATATGTTTATCATGTTCTTTTTGGTACATAAACCACATGGCAATAAGAAGGAAAAATACTACTGAAAATAGAATGACAATTTTATAGATATATGAGATTTTACTCATTAAAAAGATTGCGGGTGAAAATAACTTTTCGATGTTTTACTCTTTAGTAATAATATATAATTGTTCGTGTTCTAAGGCTTTTAACATATCCATCACCGTTACAAAGTTTTGAAAAGTCGCCTCTTTATCACTTCGTAATACCACAGTCTGTTTTTTACCTATCTTCTCAAGCTCACTACGCAGTTCACTCGCACTAACCTTACGCTTATCGATATAAAGTGAACCATCTTTTTTAATATAGATGTTGAACTCTTTGCTTTTATCTTCTTTAGTTGCAGACTCTGCCTTAGGAAGGTCAACTGGAATAACACCTTGTTTGATAAAAGTAGCTGTTGTTAAAACCATAACCAAAAGCACCAGCATAATGTCAATAAAGGGGATAACATTAATCTGGTCAAACTTTTTTCTGTTTTTAAGTGCCATCTTACTTTTTAGCCATCAATGCGTCATATTTTATCATCAGACGTTCTGTTTTGCGTAGCAACACCGTGTAAAATGCAATCGCAGGCATGGCAACAACAAGACCCATAGCAGTTGCTTTAAGAGCTAAAGCCAAACCAACCATAATCTTTTTAGCATCAACCGCGCCCACATCACCCATCGTATAAAAGGTAATCATAATTCCTAAAACAGTTCCAAGTAACCCTACATAAGGAGCATTAGCACCTATAGCACCAATGGTCCCAAGGTTATCACTCAAATCAAGTTCTAGAGTATCTCTATGGTCATACGAGTCTAACTTCACTGCCTTATAAAACATCTGACGTTCTATAAAAAGCCACAGAGTCACAATACTCATCAGTATTAAAATACCCATAACACCAAAATCTAAGGCTTGTTCTAACTGCTGTAAACCATTTGCTGCATTTTCCATTTCTATCCTTGTAGTTTTAAAATAATTGTTGTGCCATTCTCTTTTTCAGACTGCACATTTAAACGTATATTATATTGATCACAATAGGCCTTAACCAAGCCCAAACCTATCCCGAAACCAGGCATGCTTTCATCTTCTTGATAATAGCGATCAAAGATATTAAGTAATGCTACTTCATCCATACCAACACCCTCATCTGCGATACTTAAAACACCATTTTTCAGCACAATAGTAATATGTGCTGGTGAGGGCGAATACTTTATACCATTATCAATAATGTTATCAATAACTTTCTGTAGGCCTATTTTATCCATTTCAATCACAAGGGGTTCTAAATCCAAGGTAAAATCGGTACTTGCATAGAGTAAACGTAAAATTTGTACACGTTGGATAATCAATTCATCCAATACAAAGGCTTCAATCACCTCTTTTTTCATCTGCTTTTTTATCATATAGTCAAGTTCACTGTAGCGTTCTTGAAGCATACCACAGGCGTTTTCTATACGCTCGATACGTTTAGTAGTTTTGACATCACTATAAGAACGTGACAACATCTTTGTATTTGTTAAGATGGTACTAATGGGAAGATTAAGTTCATGCAAGGTCTCTTTGGAAAACTGCTCCAACTTCTTAAAATGCTCTTTTAAAGGCTCTACTGCCATAGAAGTAATACCCAAACCAAAAACTGTCGCTACAAAAAGAACGCCCATAAAAATAAGCAGATAATTATCATACCCTTGAACAATCACAATATAGTGTAAAGCAATCAATAAAATTACAATACTACTCATAAACATCAAAAAAATGGCGTAGGTAAAATTACGAAACAAGACGATAGCCTATTCCACGAATATTTTCAATCTTTTCGCCACCAATTTCGTTTTTAATTCGGTTGATGTAGACACGTACTGCTCCATCACTAACACTCTCTTGAGCACTCCATAATGTCTCTATAATCATCTCTTTTGTGACCACTTTATTGATGTTGTTGATAAACAGAAGCATTAATTGATACTCTTTGATTGAAAGGTTTAGTAGATTTGAATCGACATAAATACTTTTATGAGATTCATCAATGCAGTAGAGACCATAACAGCGTTTTTCTTCGCCATAACAGCGGCGCATTAAAGCTTCAATACGAAAAGAGAGTTCATCCATATCAACAGGTTTTTTCAGATAATCATCGGCACCTGAGGCAAAGGCTTGTGTTAAGGTATCTTTATCTTGATAAGAGGTTAAGAAAATAGCAGGTGTCATATCCCCTGCATGACGGAGCTCTTTTAAAAGAGTTACACCGTCAATAAGAGGAACATTGATATCTAATAAAAAAAGGTTAAACTTCTTTGCATAACTTGCTTCTAAGGCTTCTTGTCCATTACGAACAAGAACCACTTCATAACCCTCTTCTTCAAGATAATCTTCTAAAGATTCACCGAGTAAGAGGTCATCTTCAAGAAGTAAAACCGTTCGCATTAACTCACACCTCTACTCAAAGTAGTGTTACAGTACGTCTTCGATTGACCAAGCGAGTGTTTCACCTGCATACATTGGAACAACATCACCATATTTAGCCGGTACTTTAAATGCTTTCTCTTCTAAAATCACCTCTTTAAACTCAGGACAAATACCATAAATACTTTGGGCATTATCCGATACAAAAGATTGTAAATTATCAAGTTTTCCATGTTTATCAAAAAGTTCACAAAGAACTTGAAGCGCAATAGGTGCACTAAACACACCCGCTGCACAACCACATGCTTCTTTTGCATGTTGGGGATGTGGTGCTGAGTCTGAACCAAACATCACTTTGGGATGTGCATTAAGGGCTACTTCTAAAAGCGCGTCTCTATCTTCAGGACGTTTTGCAATGGGTTTACAAAAGAGGTGGGGTTGTAACATACCACCAGCAACCTCATCAAGTGTAATTAAAAGATGTTGCACCGTAATTGTTGCATAAAGATTAGGATACTTATCCAACATATCTACAGCAGCTTTAGTAGTGATATGTTCCATCACGATTTTTAAGTCAGGGAAGTTTTGTGCTAAAAGTTCATAAATAGACATAAACTCAGCCTCTCTATCCATCACAAAGCCATCAGTTTCACCATGCACTAAAAGAGGGATATCCATACGTGCCATTGCTTCTAAAGTTTCACGCATTGCTTCAACATCAAAAGATTTTACGCCTCCTTCAGAGTTTGTAGTGATTCCTGCGGGATAAAGTTTAATTCCAAAAATCTCATCACGCACTTCTTCAAGAAAATCTTCATCATAGTTGTTGTAAAAAAGTGTCATAAAGGGTTCAAAATCACCACCACTAACACCCTCTTCTTCCATAAATTCATCAAACTCATCTTCAACAATTTCAAGTCCACACGCCAACATAATACGCTCTTTATATGCTATCAGTTGCTCTTTTGTGGTTACAGGAGGAACAAGGTTTGGCATGACAACGGCACCTGAAAAAGTGTATGAGGTAAGTTTGGCAACATTTTGAAGCATTTCGCCATCACGTAGATGAAGATGCATATCTAGGGGCATTAAAAGTGAGTGTGTTTTCATTGTTTATCCTTCAAGTTATAGTATTACTGTTGCTACGGTTCCGAGCAAAATTAAAAGTGTTATTACGGGGGTTAGTTTATAGATATGACCTAAAACTAAGACAGGTTTTCCATCTACAAAGACGCCAAGTTGTACCGCAGCTATCATTAATGCTGCCATAATAAAAAAGAGCATTGAAGCCAATAATACCCCATACCAAGGCTGTGTAAAAAGACCAATGATAATTAAAATGATAGAGAGTATATTGGTAAATAGTCCGACTACTTTCACAAGAGGTTTCACCTTCTCTTGTTGCATACGAACGCGGTAAATTTTAAAATATAAAAAACTAAAAAAAAGTGTTATATAGAACATTAAGCGAGTTGTTCCTTAGCACTGTTGATTATTTTGTTTAAAGCATTTTCATAACGTTTTGCTTCTTGTAAATCTGTTGACTCAAAACGGGTTACAAGTACCGGTGTTGTGTTACTAGCACGAACTAATCCCCATCCTTTATCAAAAATCACACGAACCCCATCAACATCTATAATTTTCTTAATCGCAGGGAAGTCAGATGGTGGTGTTTCAAGCGCTTTTTTTATAGCATCCATTAGAGGAAACTTCTCAGACTCCGTGGTATGTACTTTAATCTCCTCTGTTGAAAAGACTTGAGGAAGTTTTGCTAACTCTGCATCCAAGTCGATACCATCTTGAATTAACTCAAGCATTCTAAACGTAGCATAAATTGCATCATCATAACCAAAGTAACGATGTTTGAAAAAGATATGCCCACTTACTTCACAAGCAAGTTCTGCATTTAACTCTTTCATTTTAACTTTGAGGTTGGAGTGTCCTGTTTTATACATTACCGCTGTAGCACCACGACGTTCTAACTCATCATACATTACTTGGGAACATTTTACCTCACCAATAACAGTAGGGTTTTCCATTTTCATTGAGTATAAAAGTGCCATCTGGTCACCTTTAATATTGTTCTTGTGGGTCAACACTGCAATACGGTCAGCATCACCATCATAAGCAAAGGCGATATCACCTTTTTCTTCTAAGAGTTTTTTAACATCTATAAGGTTGTGTTCTTCTGAAGGGTCAGGGTGATGGTTAGGGAAGGTGCCATCAGGATCAACATAAATACCCGTTGCATCAAGCCCAAGTCCTTCAAAAATATCTACGATACTAACACCTGCCACACCATTTCCACAATCATAAACAATACGTTCTTTCATCCCTTTAAGATGTGCAAACTCTTTTAACATAAAGGCTTTATAACGTCCAAGTGCATCAATTTCAGTAACATCACGAGTTACTGTTGTTGGCATTGCCATTGCCTCAACTTCATCACCTAATGCATAGATGGCATCACTGAAAAAAGGGCCTTTATCTACGGTAATTTTAAGACCATTGTACTCAGGAGGATTATGAGAACCTGTTATCATCACAGAAGCTGAAGGTGTCACACCATCCCACTCTTGATAGTTTGTAAAGTAGTTTACAGGAGTAGGAACAAGACCCATTCCTAACACTTTTTTACCACCAGCGTTGAGCCCTGCTACAAGGTACTCAAACAAAACAGGTGAGTGAGAACGTGCGTCATAACCAACGGCTACGTAGTCACCATCAATATGTTTTGAAAGTGCGTAACCTATCTTTGTTACACTCTCTTCATTTAACTCTTTTTCAAAAATCCCACGAATGTCATACTCTCTATAGATGCTCATAATTGTCCTAAATATTTTAATGGTCGCATTATACAGCTTTAATGGTTATTGCAGGCTGTAACGGATGGGAACATGGAGTGTTAATGGTGCACTTGGTTTTGGGAACAATCCAGAAAGGTCTTTAATGGTCTTTATGGCTGCTCGACCTAAGATATCACGTGAGGTTTCAAGTACTTTAATATTATCAACCTCACCACTTTTTAAAATACAAAAAGAGACCAGCACCTTCCCTTCAATACCGCGTTTACGTGCCATACGAGGGTAGTATAGGTTCTCAGCTAAAAGTGCTTGAATCTCAGAAAGATGTGCCTCCACATACTTTTGTTCAGGTGAGACTGTTGCTAAAACAGCAGGTTTTTCTTCTATTACCTCAAGCGTTTGAGAAGGAACAACTACTGCAACACTTTCAACTTCTTTCACCTCAACAACCTCTTCAAAAACCTCCTCAGTTTCTGTTTTTGTAACAACAATTTTAGTGGGTTCTATCACTTTTTCTATAACAGGTTCTTTTTTCTTTTGAGGTTTTTTAACCTTACTAAGGTGTTTAACTTTAGGTTTGGTTTGAGGTTTTAATACAGGCGTATGTTTTTGTACTGCAGGCTGATTTGCTTTATGAACAATCGACTTCAATACAATAACATGGCATGTTTCACTACACGTATCTTCCTTTTGGAAAAGAAAATAGACAACACTGCTAATTAAAACAGCATGAACAAACAGTGAAAGAAAAAATGCTTTTGGATGTGCCATCATAGATGGCATTATAAATGAAAGTGTGTTACAAAAGTGTTAAGAGTAAGGGTTAACAATACTTAAGAAAAAAGTGATTTAAAAAGCCCACTTAAACCACCCTCTTCTTTGGCTACATAAGGGTTTGTTCGCTCATCTATAAAATCAGGATCACCCTTCATACGTTTTTCGTCAAAAGGGATATGTTTTTTAGGCACTTTACGTTCACGTCTATCACTACCGCCAAGCGGTTTACTTCCATGAGGCATACACATAATAGACTCCTTTATCTCTTTTTATGTCCCTATTATGGCATAAAAAGATAAAGCCGTATGTGAGGAAAATTACATA
>Ga0256826_1002928_pt1 | contig 10312 bp, 5 predicted proteins | sample CV79metaG_FD_185975 | JGI IMG/M metagenome (GOLD analysis project Ga0256826, IMG submission 185975) | Hydrothermal vent microbial communities from East Pacific Rise, Pacific Ocean - CV79 | ecosystem: Environmental > Aquatic > Marine > Hydrothermal vents | place: Pacific Ocean: East Pacific Rise... | reverse complement strand
TCGTTAACACACCAACCGTTTTCTGTCATCGTCACAATATACTGTGTAGTTGCTGATGGATTTACATCTTTAGAATCTCCTGTCCCTAAGCCATTATCCCATGTATAAACAGCTCCTGCTCCTCCTCCTGAAGCAGAAATAGTAACTGTTTCTCCATTACAAATAGTATCATCATCACTGGCTATAACTGTTGGTGGTAAGGTACAATTATGATTCAACGAAATAACCCAATTTTCATTTTTTGTTGAATTGGGATAACCAGGTGTCTGATCATTATTCCCATTTTCATAAGTTCCATTATCATTTTCATCATCCGTTGCACTTCCTGCTATCCAAGAATTTTGATTAAAAGGATCATCATCTGCCGTATTATCAAAATAATACACTTTTTCTTTTCCACTTCCCGAAAAATAAATAATTGTATTATTACTATTATTCCCATAGCTTACAGAATGAACAGGAGCACTAACATCATTAATATCTCTTATCTGATAAGAATCATTATCATTACTCATAGAAACCGTTTCCCAGTCTCCTTGATTTATCCAACCACTTGTTGCATAACTATCGTCACTTGAAGAAGGTAAATCTTCGTGTCTATCAATTAAGTTAGAGTTAATTGGAATTATTAACGTACAATTCCCATCGTCCATACTTAAATCATCTGCTGGAATATCGCTATTTTTACTGTCATCTCTATAAATAACAATTAATGTTCCTGTAGGAATAGCTTTCCAAAAATCGTCATCGGAAAATCGACAAGCTCCTTGAGCAATTCCTGTTCCACTTCCCGAAGCAAAATAACCATTATTATCATCAAATATCCAATGTCGGAGATCTAAGCTATCTGGTGGAGAATCGCAATGAACATCTCCAGTCACAATAAATTCTACATATTCAGATATACCCGTTCCATTCGAAACTTCGTTAATAATTATTGACTGTGAAAAAGCATTTTTTATTAAAAAAATACTTAAAAGGATTAAAATCCTGTATACTCTATAGTTTCTCACCTAATTTAACCAATTTAAGATTTAGAGCCCTTTGACGAATCTAAAAGGATTTTAGTTGCCTTTAATTTAATGTTTTTACAAACTTTATTTAAACTCTAATAAAAAGAATATTATCTCTATTACAAATCGCTACCTTTAACAGCTTGTATACTTGGCAATTGCTTACCTTCAAGATACTCTAACAACGCTCCTCCTGCTGTTGAAATATAACTTACTTTTCTGCTTAAACTAAACTTATTAATTGCAGCTATAGAATCACCTCCTCCTATTAGAGAATAAGCCCCTTTATCAGTTGCTCTCGCAATAGCCATAGCTACCTTAAGCGTACCTAAAGAAAAATCTGACATTTCGAATACACCAATAGGTCCATTCCAAATGATTGTTTTTGATTCTAAAATAACATCGGTAAATAAATCAGCTGATTTAATACCTATATCTAACCCCATCCATCCATCAGGAATTTCATCAATATAACAATGCTTAATATTAGCTTCATTACTAAAACTATCTGCAATTACGGTATCGGTAGGAAGATAAATATTAACATTACATTTTTTTGCTTTTTCTAAAATTCTTAAAGCAACATCTAAATAGTCATCCTCAACCAGTGAGTTCCCTATTTTTCCACCTTGTGCCTTAACAAATGTATAAGCAATTCCTCCTGCAATTATTAAATTATCGACTTTATCAATTAAGGATTCTATAATTCCTATTTTTGTAGAAATCTTAGAACCTCCAATAACAGCTGTATATGGACTTTTCGCCTTATAAACAGCCCTGTTAATCTGATTTATTTCTTTTTCAACCAAATAACCTAACATTTTGTTCTCTGGGAAAAACTGAGCAATTGTTGCTGTAGAAGCATGAGCTCTATGAGCAGTTCCAAAAGCATCCATCACGTAAACATCTCCTAAATCGGCTAATTGTTTTGCAAAATCCTTATCGCCTTTCACCTCTTCTGCTCTAAACCGAAGATTTTCTAAAAGCAACACTTCTCCCGCTTTTAAATTTTCTGCTATCTTAATAGGTTCATCTCCTACACAAGTTTCTGAAAATTTAACCTCCACACCTAAATATTGATTTAAGGTAGGAATAATATGCTTCACAGACATCTCTGCTTTTCGCTTTCCTTTAGGTCTTCCTATATGAGTCATAATAACAACCGATCCCCCATCCACCAAAATCTTATGAATCGTTGGAATCGCTGTAATAATTCTTGTTTTATCGGTAACATTATGATTCTCGTCTAAAGGAACATTCATATCGACACGTATCAACGCTCGTTTCCCTTTAAAGTTATAATCATCGACCGAATAAGCTTGATGAATTGCCTTTATACTTGGCAATTGTTTTCCTTCTATATACTCTAACAATGCTCCTCCTGCTGTCGAAATATAACTAACATTCTGAGCTAATCCGTACTGATTAATTGCTGCTATAGAATCGCCTCCTCCAATTAAGGAATAAGCTCCTTTATCAGTTGCACGAGCCACAGCCAATGCTACACGTAAAGTTCCTGTCGAGAATTTTGACATTTCGAATACGCCAATAGGACCATTCCACAATATTGTCTTTGAATTTTCAATAACCTCTGCAAATCGATTAGCTGTTTTAAATCCTACATCTAAACCCTGCCAACCTTTTGGAATATTCATAATATCACTATGATCTACCTTAGCATCATTCGAAAAAGAATCTGCAATTACAGTATCACTCGGAAGATATAAATTCACTCCTAAGGTCTTTGCTTTATCAATAACTCTTTGAGCTACATCTAAAAAATCATTTTCGACTAAAGAATCGCCTATCGTTCCGCCCATTGCCTTTGCAAAAGTAAACCCAATTCCTCCTCCAATAATTAAATTATCGACCTTTTCGAGAAGAGCCTCTATTATCTTAATTTTGGTAGAAACTTTCGAGCCTCCTATGATAGCTGTAAAGGGTGAAGATGATTTTTTTATAATTTTATTAATATTCTTAATTTCATCCTCTACCAAATAACCAAACATTTTATCGTAAGGAAAAAACTTAGCAATAATAGAAGTTGAAGCATGGGCTCTATGAGCTGTTCCAAAAGCATCCATTACAAAAGCATCTCCTAAATCGGCCAACTCTTTGGCAAAATTAATATCTCCTTCAGTCTCTTTTTTAGTAAAACGGAGATTTTCTAAAATCATTACTTCACCTGATTTTAGATTCTTAGCTACTTTCTTAGCATCTTCGTTATATTGGTCAACAAATTTAACTTGAGTATCTAATAATAACGAAACATGATCTACAATATGCTTAACAGACAAGTCAGGATTGAAAGCTCCCTTTGGCCGACCAATATGAGTCATAATAATAACAGAACCTCCCTCCGTTAGAATCTTACGAATAGTAGGAATAGCCGTAACGATTCTTGTATCATCAGTTATTTGTAATTCCTTATTAAAAGGAACATTAAAATCAACCCGTATTAGTACTTTTTTATCCTTAAATTTATAACTATCAAAAGTGCTCATCTGATCTTTTTATTGTTTATATAAAATCATTTTTTAAAGCTCACAAAGATATACTTTTTAGCACATAAATACCACTTGTCTAAAATTCGATATTTACATTTAAATATTAGTTTTAAAAATTATTAATTTATAACCATTCTAAGTAAAAACTTCACACAAGCCATTATTCAATAAATCAATCATTTACATTACATTACGAAAGATATTATATCTTCAAAATAGCAAAATGTTAAAGAATATTAAAAAAACAAGTACCTATAATATTGAACATATCTATATTTGCAAACATAAAAATACAAATAAATTAATTAAATAATTAAAAATCAATAAGTTATGTTTATTTTAATGGTAGTGATTTTTGTTCTCGGTTATACAATGATAGCCTTAGAACATCCGCTAAAAATCGACAAGTCAGCTTCTGCCTTGTTAATCGGGGTACTTACTTGGGCTGTTTATGCTTTGAATAGCGTAGACATTTTAAGTTTGGGACACAGCATGGAATGGAACCATATTACTCATGGTCTTGAGTTAGGTCCAAAAAATTTGCAGGAAATTGCATCTCATTTTGTGAAGCACGAATTAGGTCATCACTTAACTGAGATTTCAGAAATTCTTTTCTTCCTATTGGGAGCAATGACTATTGTTGAAGTTGTTGACCACCATCAAGGGTTTAAGTTGATTACTGATAAAATTACAACAACAAATCAAGTTAAATTGATGTGGATTTTAGGTTTGTTAACCTTCTTTATGTCTGCAGCTTTAGATAATTTAACGACTACTATTGTGATGGTAACCTTACTTAAAAAATTAATCGAAGACAAGAAAACACGTTGGATGTTTGCCGCTATTGTAGTATTAGCGGCTAATGCTGGTGGAGCATGGTCTCCTATCGGTGATGTAACAACCATTATGCTTTGGATTGGTGGACAAGTTACCGCAGCTAATATTATTATGATGGTTTTCCTTCCTTCTTTGGTTTCGATTGTTGTACCATTAATTATTCTTTCATTTTCAATGAAAGGTGTGATTACTCGACCAGAAGTTGCAGGAGGACATCAAGATTTAACCTCTGATGGAGAGAAAAGATTATTATTATTTGTTGGTGTAGGTGCATTATTATTTGTTCCTGTATTTAAAACAACAACGCACTTACCTCCATATATGGGAATGTTATTAGGCTTAGGGGTTATTTGGACTTTAACAGAAATTATTCATAGAAAAAAACCAATTGACGATAGAAGAGAATTATCTGTAATTAATATTTTAACTAAGGTTGATGTACCAACAGTATTCTTTTTCTTAGGAATTTTAACTGCTGTTGCGTCTCTACAGTCTGCTGGTCATTTGGCTTTAACTTCAGCTTGGTTAGATAAAGCTACAGGACAGAATATATATGTAATTGATACATTAATTGGTATCTTCTCATCTATTGTAGATAACGTGCCATTAGTGGCTGGTTCTATGGGAATGTACGAAATTGCACACGTTGGAGCATTTGCTCAAGATGGTGTTTTCTGGGAATTATTAGCATTTACTGCAGGAACAGGAGGATCTATCTTAATTATTGGTTCTGCTGCTGGAGTTGCCGCAATGGGAATGGAGAAAATCGACTTTATTTGGTACATGAAAAAAATGTCATTTTTAGCACTTATCGGTTATTTTGCAGGTATTGGAACTTACTGGGCACAAGAGCATCTTCTTGGTGCTGAGGAAGGAGTTGAAGAAATGGGAAAAACAGAAATTGTAGAAGCTCGTGCTGAAGGCGTTATTAGTGATGAAACAACCGTTCATTTAGATACAGAAATGTTTATTGGTACAAAAACGCTTTCTGAAGGCGAAGAGGCTACTGAAGAACACGCTACAGAAGTAACAGAGGAAGCTGTTGTCGAAGAAGTTATATATGTTATGGATACTGTAATTTCAGAGAATGGAGATACTAATCTTGTTGAAAGAGAAGTAAAAAGAACTGAAAAAACGGTTACTGAAGAAGTACAAGAGTAATCGTATTTCTTTCTAAATATATTAAAAGGCTCTGCTAATTGCAGGGCCTTTTTTATACCCAAATAATTATTACTTATCCTTATAGAGCCTCTGCACATCTCTAAATAACACAAGATAACTTATTCTCTATACTTAATAATAAATTGAAATAGGTGATAATTAGAAGAGATAAAACATAAGTTCTTTAATATAAATTAGATAGTTCCTCTTTATTATTTCTGTTAAGAGTAGGGCTTTTACTTGTAGAAAGGCTCGTTTTTACAGGCAAAATTCTTATACTCTTAGCTCACGATATTCACAATAAAAAAATCCCCTCAAGATTTAAAAACTTGAAGGGATAAATTTTCTTTTATATGAAGTATTAAAGTCGCTTACTTCAATCCTCGTTTTTCTAATAATGGCTCGATATTAGGCTCTGCTCCTTTAAAATCCACAAACATTTCCATAGCATCACGTGTACCTCCTCGAGAAAGAATCTTATCTCTAAAAGCATCAGCAGTTGCCTTATCAAACAAGCCTTTTTCTTTGAATGATGCAAAACAATCCGCATCTAAAATAGCTGCCCAAATGTAACCATAGTAACCTGTAGCATAGCCTCCACTCCAGATGTGAGAGAAATAAGTACTTCTGTATCTCACAATTATCTCTGGAATTAAGCCCATTTTCTTCAATGCTGCATTTTCAAATTCTGTAGTATTAATTTCTTGCTTCTTTGTGATAGAATGCCAATCCATATCCAAAATAGCTGCTGCTAAATATTCTACAGTTACAAATCCTTGATTAAATTTAGAAGTTTTATCCATCTTCTCGATTAATTCATCAGGAATTACTTCTCCTGTTTTGTAATGCTTAGCAAACATTCTTAAAACCTCTGGCTGAGCTACAAAATTCTCCATAAATTGCGAAGGCATCTCCACAAAATCTCTTGGTGTTGAAGTTCCAGAAAGCGAATAATAAGTGGTATTAGCCAACATTCCGTGAATAGAATGTCCGAACTCGTGGAACAAAGTCTCTACCTCTTCCAAAGTCAATAACGATGGTTTATCCTCTGTTGGTTTAGAGAAATTACAAACCATAGAAATCAATGGAATTTGTCGCTTACCATCTATTTTGTACTCCTTCATAAAAGTTGTCATCCAAGCTCCTGCACGTTTCGATGCTCTGGGAAAGAAATCTTGATACAAAATAGCCTGTGTTTCTCCATCGGCATTTTTAACCTCAAAAACGGTAGCCTCAGGGTTGTATTTATCTACATTGTTTATCTCTGTAAATGTCAAGCCATATAAACGATGTGCTACCTCAAAAGCACCATCACGAACATTCTCCAATTTGAAATAAGGGCGTAATATTTCATCGTCTAAAGCATATTTCTCTTGTTTCAATTTATTGGTATAATACCACCAATCCCAATGCTCCAATTTAAAATGCTCACCTGATTTATCAATCATTTCCTGCAATTTTGCAGCCTCCTCTTTTGCCTTTGGCAAAGCAGCTGTCATCAAGCGATTTAACAAATCGTTAACTCTTTGTGGTGTCTTAGCCATATTGGCATCTAAAACATAAGTAGCATAACTATCAAAGCCTAATAAGTTCGCCTTCTCAAGACGTAAATTAGCAATTTCTGCAACTATCTTTTTGTTGTCAAACTCATTGTCATTATCTCCTCTTTTGATATAAGCATTATGCATCTTCTCTCGCAATTCTCTTTTGTCAGAATTTTGCATAAATGGCCAAATCGAAGGATAATCTAATGTAAATAACCATTTGCCTTCTTGTCCTTCGTTTTTAGCATCGATAGCCGCTGCATCTATTGCAGATTGTGGCAAACCAGCTAAATCTTCTTTATTATCAATCCACAATTTAAAAGCGTTGGTTTCTGCCAATACGTTTTTCTTAAATTTGATGGTTAAATCAGCCAATCGACCATTGATTTCTTTTAAGCGAGTTTGCGACTCACCTTGCAACAAAGCGCCACTACGCACAAAGTCTTCATAATGCTTTTTAAGTACCATTTCCTGCTCATCATCTAAATTCATTTTGTCTTGATTATCGTGAACAGCTTTGATTTTTGCAAACAAATCAGCATTCATACTGATTTCATCGGAAGCCTTTATAATCAATGGCATAACGACTTGTTCGATACTGTCTAAATCGTCGTTACTATCGGTACTGGTAAGATTAAAAAATACCGAAGATACCTTTTCCAATAACATTCCAGAATTTTCTAAGGCCAAAATTGTATTATCGAAATTAGCTTCTTCTTTGTTATCGATAATCGCTTGAACAGCTTCTTCCTCTTGCTTTATAGCTTCTTTAAAAGCAGGAATATAGTGTTCCGACTTAATTTTACTAAATGGCGGTGTCTGAAATGGTGTATTCCATTCCGCTAAAAGTGGATTATTCATATCAATTTCGTTTTTTGTATTGTCAGCTTCTGTTGATGCCTTCTGATTGCAGGATACTAATGCAAGGATTGCTATCAAACTCGCCCAAAGTAAATGTTTCATATATTTTTTGTTTTACTAAATAAAATAATTTTAAAAGCCTAAAGTTATAAATTATTCTGTATAAACACTCATAGCTGATAATTGAATTTTCTTTCTGCAGAAAATAATATTTATAAAATAAAAAACATCGTCATAAGGACGTAGCCCTTGACAAACCTCCCACAAATAAGAAAGAAATTGCTTTGAATATTACCCTTACAATGAGAAAACAGGAAAAAGATTGCCACAATACCTACGGTGCTTGTTGGTAACGATGAAATATCTTATTTCTTTTGCAAAACTTTATTATCAAAAGAAATGACAAGCTCCACCTCATCTTCTCCTTTCTGAAGCTGAAAATTATACACCTTATTTTGCTCTGTTTCAGAAATCGATGCATCTTCTAAACGATAACCAGGCGATTCTTTTCTAAGTGTTGCTCGTATTTGAGATGGTATTTCTGAGAATCTTATGGAATAAACCGTTTCCTTCCAATTTCCTTCTTTATAAAAATTGACAGCATATTCTCTATTCTCTTTTTCAAATTCAGCTACCCACTCATCATTATCTCCCATAAACCAACTAACATCTGTTATAGAAGGAAACTTTTGAGAAAACGTATTTTTAACATTCTGAGGGATATTCTCTACCTGAGCATAACTTATCGTTATCCCCAAAAACAAGAGTATTACAACTATTTTTTTCATTATTTAAAATGCTTATTGTTCCTTTTTCCAAGAAACAATTGTTTATTCTAATTTCAAAAATAATGAATTTTGAATTAAAAAAGCTTTGTTTTTTATTCATTTTTGTCTTTGACTATAAAAACACACGAAAAAACTATACGACAATTGTAAATTCTTTATTATCATCTTATATTTGTATAAGTATCTAACTGAAACTGTATTTTGCGATGCAATCACGAAACAAAAAAATCACACGAAAGGATGTGCGGGAGTGGAAGATACACCACGAATACCAAAGGAAAGGAATATTAGTTATGAAAAAATACTATTTAATATTGATTATCAATATAATTACATTGAATATTTATGCTCAAAATGTAAAAAGGGTAGCTTATAGTGGTTTTTTTGAAATAGGAGCCGCATATTCTCCTAAAGGAGATTATTATATTTATTATGGTAGTAATAAGCCTAAAAACAATACGTTTAATTCACTACCAGAAGACCATTATTATCTCAATATTATCCGATTGAATGATTTAGACACTAACAATTTTAAATATTACAAGGAATATACTTCAATAAATATAATCACTTATCCTTATGCTTTTATAGATTGGAAAAGTAATCATGAATTGTTGTTTTTAAATATTAAAGAACAATCTATTTGGATTTATGATATAAAAACAAAAAGTAAGAAACTTTGGTTTATAACTTCAAAAAAAATATTAGATAGCATTAGTTATACTGATATTGTGATGAAAAAAGTTCGGTTTAAATATGATGAAGAAAAAGCTGATATTGCTATGTTTTATAATAAAGAAAATGTTGTTTTTATTAATTCATTAAAATCTAAAAGAATTAATAAGGTTGAAATGTCTAAAAGTATTATTGATTTTGATATTAATTTTAAGAATAATCAATTTGTAGGATTTTTATATGATAAAGAAACAACTTATTCGGACTTAATTATTCATGACCTTATAACCAATAAAACAAAAACAATTCAAAGTAATATACAAGATTATCCGTCGAGAGCTTCTATTCAATATTCGAGTAATGAAGATATATTTACATATAGAATAAGAGGAGAGGAAAATGGAGAAATAATGGATTTTATATATTCCTATGATAATGAAAAAAATAAATTAACACAAATTTTCTCATTAAGTGGTCTTTTTTATGATATGATTCATTTTGAATATAATTCTAAATCAAAATATAAAATAGCTTGTACATTATGGAGTATGAATAATGAAACTCCCGAACAAAAAATAAAACATTCTAATATTGTATATAATGCGGTAACATTATTCTATGTAGGTATGGCACTCCCAAAAACTGAGCGTAAAATAACAAAATAAGACACAGCACTAAGCATAGATTTTAACTACGCTTTTTCTATAGCTAAACATTCTCGCGAACCTTGTCCGCAGAAGGCGTGAAGTAGGAATTCCTTCCTTTTTGCAATGAGGTAAAAAGCAAATGAGTATGCTTCGACTCCGCTCAGCATCCAATCAACTCCGCTCAGCATCCAATCAACTCCGCTCAGCATCCAATCGACTCCGCTCAGCAACTTTCCAACTTTGAAACCTTCCAACCTTCCAACCTTCCAACCTTCCAAC
>Ga0256826_1002927_pt1 | contig 10314 bp, 11 predicted proteins | sample CV79metaG_FD_185975 | JGI IMG/M metagenome (GOLD analysis project Ga0256826, IMG submission 185975) | Hydrothermal vent microbial communities from East Pacific Rise, Pacific Ocean - CV79 | ecosystem: Environmental > Aquatic > Marine > Hydrothermal vents | place: Pacific Ocean: East Pacific Rise... | reverse complement strand
GGATGTTTCCCGTTGTCTATTGATGCTATTTTACTCGATGAAAATATCCTGCAAGGATATTTCTCATTCGAGGTATCGTGAAACATCCAATTGTAGGTGATCCAAGCTACGGACAAACAGATGAAGACGTTCTTAGATTTTTAGATAAAGAGATAACAAAAGAAGAACGAATTAAAAAAAGTGGCTCAAGTAGATTAATGCTTCATGCCAATCAACTCTGCTTCTCTCATGGTCCAGAGTTTTGTATAAATTCGAAAGATATTTTTGCTACTGACCCACTCTCTTTTTTAGACTAAAAAAATCTCTTAATTTACTTGATGTATCTTTTTCTTTTCTCGTCTTTTAGTTTGTCAAGTTCTACTAAAAGGTATCCATCAATCGCGTTATTAAACTCAGGGTCTACTCCAAAGTCAGAAAATTGAACACCACCTTCTTCACAAATATCACCATACTGTTTATAGAGTGTTGGTACAGAAACTTCTAAGCCTTTTAGGTATGACTTGAGTGTTCTAAATGCTTCTAGATACTCTTGTCCTTCAAAGATTCTATTGAACTCTGCTTTAGTATTCCTAGAGAGAACATAAGGTCGGTTTGCGGTAAAGAACTTATTATCGGGTTTAAAGTAGTTCGTGTAGAAGTAGACTAAGATATCTTTAGCAACCTTTGGATAGCTGTTGCTAATGGACACAGGGCCATACATGTACTTAATGTGAGGATTATGAGCAAGGTAAGCCCCTATTCCTTGCCAAAGGTAGTCTAAGGCACGAGAACCCCAATACTTTGGCTGAACAAAGCTTCTACCTAACTCTATGGCATTCTCAAGCTTAGCATCAAGGGCTTCATCAATCTGACAGAGTTCATTCATATACAGACCCTCTTTACCTAAGAAAGCCATTATCCAAGAACACTCTCCTATTCGATAGGCTCCTGCAATCTCTAAGGCTTCATCATCCCACAGAACAAGATGACTGTAATACTCATCATACTTATCAAGGTCTCTTCGTGTTCCTGTTCCTTCCCCTACTTTTCTAAAAGTGTATTCTCTAAGACGTCCTATCTCTTTTAAAATAGTTGGAGACTCTTCTGGATCAACGAGGTAGATCTCTTTTCCATCTGTAGTGCAGCCAAGAAGTTCACTCTCTTTCAGTTCTGTTCTTAGGCTTGAACGCTGAACAGGATGACAGATAGATTGCTCCGTTGCTAAAAGACCTTTCTTGTTTTTGGCTACCTTATAAAGATGTTTTCTAAACAGACGGGCATACTGTTTAGGTTTGAGTAGCTTACTGTTAAAAGAACTTGGGGGAATGATTTCACCTATTTTAAACTCTAAGGGTTTATTACTTCGTGAACGCATCAGTTCATTTCCTAAGAGAAAAGCACTAAGTGGTTTATAGATAAGCGACAAAGCGTAAAAAAGTGAAGAGTTACGTGCACTTATGTGAACGGGGAGAACAGGTGTTGCAGTTCGTTGCGCTATCTTTACAAAACCACTTTTCCAGTAGCTGTCTTTAATCCCTTTAAGGGAGGCTCTAGAAACTTCCCCCGCAGGAAAGAAAACAACAAGCTCTTCATTCTCTAAGGCTTCATCAATTGCTTTAAGAGAGTTACGTGAGAGTTTACCATGAACATTATCTATAGGAATTAGAAGTGGTGCAAGTTGAGGAATAAAAGAGAGCATCTTGTTAGCCACAATTTTAATCCCACCATCTTGACGTGTGTCACTTAACATCTTAATGAGTGTTAACGAGTCTGCTGCTCCAAGTGGATGATTGGCTACAACAATAACCTTACCAAGAGCAGGAATATTTTCTAGCTCTTTATGGTTTACTGTATAGGAGATATTTAAGTACTCCAAGATTGCCTCAATAAAATCTATTCCTATCAATCTTGAATGGTCATTTAAAAAGTTATTGACCTCTTTTTCATGAAAGAGCTTTTTTAAAAACAAGATGGTAGGTTTGACAGCAATTGACGGTATTTTATTGTAGAGCTGTGGGTAAGAGTTTTTAACCATATTTTCTAAAGAAACTTTGCTACGCAATTGCCTCGGCGAGTTTTCAACATGAACCATTCACTAATCCTTTAGATGTTCTTTCCTAAAAGTTTAGTTTCCCTTTATTACCAATCAGATACTAAATGGATACAGGTTAATTACATGTAGGGTGTGAATAAGTGAATTTCGCTTAATTAATCACATTAAAATAAGATAAATCTAAAAAGATGTGAATAACAGATAAGGCTGAGATATTGCCTCTGCTTATAAGTCGCTAAATTGGGGGTTTAATAAAAATTAAGTTTCATGAAATCCCTGTTTTCAGGGCTTTAAAGAAGAAAATGTCATTTTTTTGATAAGTACAAATTTTGAAATTTCAGGAAAAAATAAAGAAATTTTTAGAATAGATTAAGGCGGATAAACTCAATTTAAGTGAAAAAAACCATTAAGTTGTTCACACTTTAGAACAACGTGTGAATATTACACATCTTTAACGGATTTTGTTATTTTTCACACAGAAAAAATTTGATTAAGTTAGAAAACTTATAAAAATATGAGGGATGCGGAGTTAGCTTAAGAGCTTAAGATAGTTGTGGTATCATTTCATCATAAACAGCCTCCCTGGTGTGTTGGCTGTTTCTTTTTACTTACACTTCTCACATAATCCAGAAAAAATCAAACTTGTCTCATTTAATTTGTAGTTACTCTTCTGTTCGGTCTGCATTAGAAGTTTTTCTAAGTCTAGTTCAATGTCTTTGAACTCTCCACAACCATTACATAACAGGTGAGCATGTGTAGCTTTCGTAATTTCGTACTTTGCTTTCATATTAGGAATCTTTACTTCCGTGATAAGAGCACTCTCTAACATAGCATTAATATTTTTATACAGAGTAGCTAAAGAGATAGAGTTAAACTGCTTTTTAATCTGTTCAAAAAGCTCATCAATACTTATATGCCCATTTTTGTGCATTAGTGATAATATCCCTAAACGTTGAGGGGTGGCTTTTAGTGTGTGCTTATGCAGTAATGTTTCATAGTTCATCTTGCAATTATAACCAAGAGTTTAAAGAGTTGTTGTGCAGATTTAAATTAGTAAAGGATAATTATTATCCTTTAAGAATTAACGTGTTATGATTCCTAAAGGAAAAAAATTATCCTTTAGGATAAACGGTTTTATTCTTCAGAATTTTTCTAATACAAAAGAGTATACTACTACTTAAAGCAAGGAGTTTTTAATGAGACAGTATGAATCGTACAGATGTAATAAATGTGGTAATGTTGTTGAAGTATCTAATGTAGGTGGGGGAGAGTTACACTGTTGTGGCCAAGCAATGGAAAATGTAACCGACAACCTTACTATGGTAAATCTGCTCAAGGCTTTTGCCGGTGAGTCTCAGGCTAGAAACAAGTATGAGTACTTTGCTAAAGTAGCTCAAAAAGAGGGTTATAGAGATATCGCAGAGCATTTCCAACGTGCTGCAAATAATGAGAAAACTCATGCAAAACTTGAGCTCTCTTTACATAACAAAATGGCAAGTCAGAGTGAAAATAACTTTGGTGATACCGCTCAGAATCTTAGAGATGCAATGGCGGGTGAGTCATATGAAAATACTACGATGTACCCAGACTTTGCTCAAGTTGCAAAGGATGAAGGTCACGCTGAAGCAGCAAGACTTTTTACGGGTATCGGTAAGATAGAAGTTGAGCATGAAAATATGTTCAAAATGCTTTTACAGAGACTTGAAGCTGAAGCTGAGTTTGTAAGTGAAGATGAACAGGAGTGGATTTGTGAAGTGTGTGGACATGTACACCGAGGCAAAAAAGCTTTGAAAGTGTGTCCAGTATGTAAACATCCACAAGAGTACCAGTCACGACTAAACAGTAAGAAGTGATTAACAGTTTAATAACTCTACTTCGATATAGTATGAGTAAGAAATTTATAAAAAGAGATTTAACATGATAAAAACAGTAGTAATAAGTACCCTAGTAGCAAGTATTGTAATGGCATCACCTTTAATGAAACAGGCTAAAGAGTCTGGCTTAGTAGCTATTCCTAGTAATGCTAAAGAGTTACGTAAATTGGTAGATGACAAAAGAAACCCAATGACAGAAGCAAAAATTGAACTAGGTAAAAAGCTTTTCTTTGAACCTCGTATTTCAAAGAGTGGATGGATAAGTTGTAACAGCTGTCATAACCTTGGCTCAGGTGGGGTAGATGGTCTTTCTGCTGCAATTGGACATAAATGGACGGCTAACCCACACCATCTGAATTCACCAACTGTTTATAATGCTGTTTTTGCAGATGCTCAGTTTTGGGATGGACGTGATCCTGACGTAGAGAAACAAGCTCAAGGCCCTATTCTTGCACCACCAGAAATGGCTGCAACAAAAGAGCACGTAGTTAAAGTCGTTAACTCAATGCCAGAATATGTTGCTGAGTTTAAAGCCGCGTATGGAAAAGATGTAAAAATTGATTATGCAACGATTACAAAAACTATTGGTAACTTTGAACGTACTTTGGTAACACCTTCTGCTTATGATAAGTTTTTAAATGGCGATGAAAAAGCGATGACTACTGCTCAAAAAGATGGTCTGAAAACTTTTATTGATAAAGGTTGTGCTACCTGTCATACCGGTATTGCTTTAGGTGGTTCTATGCAGCCTTTTGGAATTACAGGAAAGTATAAGTACGCAGATGTAGGTGATTTTAAAGGTGATAAAAATGGTCTTGTAAAAGTGCCAACACTTAGAAACATTACACAAACACGTCCTTACTTCCATAATGGTGCTATCTGGACTATGAAAGAAGCAATTGTTGAGATGGGACGTATTCAGTTAGGTGCGACAATTTCAGATAAAGAAGCAGCGTCTATTGAAGCATTCTTTACTGCTTTAGATGGTGAAAAACCTGAGGTAATATTCCCTCAACTTCCTGCTTCAACACTCTCTACTCCAAAACCAAATATTAATTAATACCATGCCGACTTAGGTCGGTATTGTGTATTCACTTATTTCTGCTAAAATAACCTATATTAAAAAAAGGTGGGCTTGTGCAGGATAACAATATGGATATACATTCAATGAACATTCTTATTATTGATGACTCTGCAAATAGCTCCATTTTACTCAAAGCCATTTTAAGCGATTTTAAAAATGTTTATCCTGTCGCTTCGGTTCCTGATGCAAACACCCTCTTAGAAAAAGAGACCATAGACCTCATTTTACTCTCCTACGTACTACCCACGATGAGTGGAACACAGGCCTGTAAAGAGATTTCTGAGCGCTATGAGGATATTCCTATTATTATGGTGACTGCAAATGCAGGTATAGAGACCTTACAAAGCAGTTTTGAAAATGGGGCGATAGATTACATTGCTAAGCCATTTAAGGGGCCTGAGCTTATTGCTAGGGTTCAGGCGCACCTTATTCGCAAACATATCTCTGATGAACGTAAAAAGATTGCTATTACAGACCCTTTAACCGAAATTTACAACCGACGTCACTTCGATGCTATTTTTGAACACTTCTATGCCCGTGCCTCTTCGGAAGGTAAAAGCCTTAGTTTTTTTATGATAGATATTGATAACTTCAAAAAATACAACGACAACTACGGACACCAAAAAGGTGATGAGGCATTGATTGCCGTTGCCCAAGAGTTAGAAGAACAACTTCATAGAACTGATGACTACCTTTTTCGTATAGGGGGAGAAGAGTTTGCTGTTTTACTTTACGATACGCCTGAACACTTTTTACAAGCCTTAAGTAACAGTATTCATACCTCTTTAGATATTTTAAACATTGAGCATGAATATAATGAAGATTTTGGAAGGCTTACGATTTCGATGGGAGTGTGTACTGCCATCTGTAGGTCTGATGTTACGAAGTTTATGATTTATAACAGTGCAGACGCAGAGCTTTATAAGTCTAAAGATGGTGGAAGAAACACAACGAGCTTTACGCGTCTCTAGTCTTCTTTATCATCATCTTCACGTAGAGCAATAACCATCCCACCTACACCAACAATAACTACAACTAGTAAAAAGCCTACTTGAAACATATCCATAGCTGACATTAGATTTCTCCTTCAATTTTTTCTTTGAGTTGACCACAGGCTGCTGAAATATCTATACCCTTAGACTGACGAATGGTACATAAAAGCCCATGATTTACAAGGTACTCTTGAAAAGCCACCATAGATTTAACACTAGGACGCTCATAAGGGCTTCCTTCGTAAGGGTTAAAGAAGATGAGGTTTACCTTGGCTTTAATGTCTGCAAGTAGCTTAACGAGCTTCTTAGCTGAGCCTATGTCATCATTTTTACCCTTAATTACAAGGTATTCAAACATGACACGTTTTCTAGTGTCAATTGGAAAGCGTTTAACGGCTTCAATGATAGAGTTGATGTTGTGTGCCTTGTTCATAGGAATAAGTTCTGTTCTTAGCTCATCATCAACCGCATGAAGAGAAATAGCAATATGTACACCTAAGTTCATCTGCCCTAGTTTGTCAATTTTATTACTAAGACCCGAAGTTGAAACAGTTTGGCGTTTTCCACCAATAGCAAGACCATCTTCTTCTTTAAATATTTTAATAGCCGTAGCAACATTATCTAAATTATCCAGAGGTTCACCCATACCCATATAAACAATGTTCATACGTTTAGCAGGAGGAATGTTGTTGTCAATTTTAATGGCAAGGACTTGTGCAACAATTTCACCGGCACTAAGGTCGCGGGTAAAACCACCCTTTGCCGTAAGACAAAAAGTACACCCTACTTTACAGCCAACCTGAGTTGAAACACAAACGGTATAACGTGCTTCAGAAGTGATTTCACCATCATCGCCTAACTCTTCAGGTTTCATTAGAAGTAAAACAGCTTCCATAGTCTTACCGTCTTGAAGGGCAAAAAGGTACTTAATCGTGCCATCATCAGAGTGTTCTTTGTTGACAATAGTAAGGGGCATAAGATTGTATTTTTCTTCTAGTTCCTCACGCATTGCTTTGGGAACATTTGCCATATCGTCAAAGCTTTTTGCGTACGATGTGTAAATCCAACCGTAAATTTGTTTTGCTCTAAAGGCAGGTTTTACAAGCTGAGAAAGTTCGTCTTTTGTAAAGTCAAGGATAGTTTGTTTCATGAAGTCAACTCTGTAATACGACGTTTCACGTGTTCAGAAAGAAGCTCTTTTGCCTTGTCGTGGTTGTTTAGAAAGTCTGCATGTGCATTTTCATCTGTGAAGTTCGTTACACAAAAAACACCACCTGCAGGGATGTTAAACTCTTGTGCAATTTTAAGTACAGCAAAGAACTCCATATTTTCAATCTCAACACCTAGAGGTAAGAACTTTTTACAAAGCTCTGCATCGGTTGAAATGTAGTTTGATGAGTTAATAACAACATCTTTTTTATCTTCAGTATTGGTTGAAACTACGTTATCTAAGGGAGTATAAGCTTTCTTTTGTAAAAAAGCCAACTCTATATTAGAAGCTGTTTTAGACTCAACAATGTCAAAAATATTATGCTTCCCGTAAGAACCTGCTGTTCCGATAAAAAGTAAAAACTCAGGCTTATCAAAAAGACATAAGCGTGTTAAGTTCATAGCGGTTTCAATAAGCCCTATGCCTGTTGCCGTAGCGAACTCAAAGTTTTCGCTGTTTCCTGCGCATATTATCATCGGAGTTCTCCGATGATAGGTGAATGGTGAATGGTGAATGGTGAATGGAAAGAGCGAAGAGATAAGAGCATATTTTAATCCTTAGATTGTATTTTTTGTAATTAGAGGTGCCCATAACTGAAAAAGGAAAGAAGAAAAAGAGGAAAGAACAAAAAGTTCCATTTACCATTCCCTACTTACCATTCCCCTTTATAGGCTAAAGCCTATAAACGTACCGGTATATTTTGCTCATGTAAGTAGCGTTTTAAATCCATAATATCAATCTCTTTATAGTGAAAAATAGAAGCAGCTAAACCTGCGTCTGCACCTTCGTTAAAAACCTCTTTAAAATGTTCCATAGTCCCTGCTCCACCTGAAGCGATGATAGGCACGTTTACTAACTCACTAATCTGTTTTGTAATAGGAATCTCAAAACCAGCTTTGGTTCCGTCTGCGTCCATAGAAGTCAGAAGAATTTCCCCTGCCCCTCTGTCAACAACTTCTTTAGCCCATTCAACGGCATTTATACCAGTGTCAACACGTCCACCATTAAGGTAAACATTGTACTGATCGCCTGTTCGTTTAACATCAATGGCAACCACGATACACTGTGCCCCAAAACGTTTGGCACCCTCATTAATAAAATCAGGACGTTTAATAGCCGCCGAGTTAAGGCTTACCTTGTCACATCCTACATTAAGAAGTTTGTAGATGTCATCAAGTTTACGAATACCACCACCTACAGTAAGGGGAATAAAAACCTCTTTGGCAACTTGTTCAACAACATCAACAATAGTTGCTCTGTTGTCAGAAGAAGCAGTAATATCTAAGAAGGTAAGCTCATCAGCACCCTCTTCGTTATATCTTTTCGCTACTTCTACGGGATCGCCAGCATCTCTAAGACCTACAAAGTTAACGCCCTTAACAACACGTCCGTCTTTAACATCTAAACAGGGAATGATACGTTTTGCAAAATAATCCATTATTTTCCTTCAAGATTAACTATGGCAAGACCGGCTTGTCCGTAGCTTATAAATAGTTTACTTTCTGAGCGGTTTAAAACAGCATTGTAAGCTTTTGCTTCTTTTTTTGTTTGGTAGGTCACGATATGTTTAATGTAAAGAGGATCAAGGATATTTACCTTAGACACACCACCTTCTAATGCTGAAATATAGAGTGCATTTTCATCTTTATTTAAGAGTAAGCGTCTTGCACTTGTTGGGGTGTGGTAAGTAGAAAGAAGTTTTACTTTATCTTCTACAACATCAATTACATGCACACCATTATCTCCTGCTGCAAGGAAATAGAGCTCTTTTGTTTGTGAATAAACAAGGTCAAAGGTTCCTCCTTCAACTTCAAACTCAGCAATATGGCGTGGGTTTCCTATAATAGAAATATCAATAATACTTAAGCCCTTGGTATGCAGAAGATAAACATTAAAGTGCTTCTCATCAATCACAACATTGTTGAGAGTAATCCCATGGTTGTAGTTAGCAAGCAGATGAGGTTCCTCTTCATTGGAGGTGTCCATAATACTTAAGCCACTCTGCTTTCGTGCTACAAAATTAAGAGTGTCATCGCTAGAACGTACCGAGGCTAATGCACGCATGTTTGGAAGGTTGCTTTTTAAAATGGGGTCATCTTCTTGTGCAATGTCTACAATAGCAAAACCATTTTTTAAGTCACTCAGGTAAGCATACTTATAATCAGAGGAAAGAGAGATGTTTACAAGGTCACATTTATGGCTAGGAAATTGGTAGGTACTTAACTCTGAAATGGCAGTATCATCTTCAATATCTAAAGCCTTAAAACAGTGGTTTGCATTAGCAATGAAAGCCACATCTTCATTTTTAGACAGAAGGGTCTTATAAATTGCGCCGCCTGTTTTAAAGGTCTTCTCAATAAGATGAATTTTTGGTAGTTCACTTTTCACATAAGCATAAAGACGTTTGTCTTTTTTAATAGAATGAAAACTTTTTTCAAGAGGTTTTACAATCCCACGAGTACGGTGTGAAACATAATATGCCATGATACGTTTATGAATAACCTTATTACTTCTTAGTGCGTCTAACTCAGTGTTTACAATCTTAGAAAAGGTAGTAAAATCATCAGTGTCTATGCTCTTAACCAAAGAAGCATTTACAATTTTCATTACCCCATCATGCTCTTTTTGTAGGGCACGTAACTCTTTGATGTAACGCTTACGATTCATCTCTAAGTGCATAGGGTCTTTTTTTAAAAAAGTAGCAAGATGAAGGAGCTTTTCGACAGCTTCATGGTACTTTGCAGTGGGTTCTGCCATATTGTCTAGGCTTGTGAGTGTTTGAAAAGCGGGGTCAGCTTTAAAGAGAGGTGTTCCTAACTTAGCAAAGAATTTTGGGTAGTCTTGCGCCGTTAGTAGTGATGTGAAAAGGAGAAAAGAGAGTAGAAATTTCATAAAATGACCTAAAATGTATAATTATATACGCGTATTATAGGTCATTATCTCTTAAAATTTGGTTGTGTTTTTTCTTGAGTCTAAAATCTGTAAGCTTTGCCCATCTAATTGTAACTTGGTGTACGGTAAGTTCCATCCATTTTCATTACAAATATCAAGGGCGTTTCGTCTAATTACACGTTTAATACGATTATAATCATCCGCGGCAGAACCGTCATATGTTGACAAAA
>Ga0256826_1002925_pt1 | contig 10318 bp, 9 predicted proteins | sample CV79metaG_FD_185975 | JGI IMG/M metagenome (GOLD analysis project Ga0256826, IMG submission 185975) | Hydrothermal vent microbial communities from East Pacific Rise, Pacific Ocean - CV79 | ecosystem: Environmental > Aquatic > Marine > Hydrothermal vents | place: Pacific Ocean: East Pacific Rise... | reverse complement strand
GAAACTTAAAAGTTATCAATTTTCAAATAATAGCAAGATAAAAGCCCTTGAAAAAAAACTTATCTTAGCCTATATTCAATCTCAATATTATAAAAAAGAGATTACAAAAACCGAGCTAGAAGACCTTAAAAAGATAGTTCAAAAAGAGTCTAAAGAAGTTAAATATGATATTGATTTAAGCTCTTATAAAAATCCTATCCAAACATTTAATGATAGCCAACTATCACTTGGCTATCAAAACAACAATATTCATCTTAAAATACTTCCTGCCTCTAATCGTTTATATGATGACAACCAAGAATATTTTGGAGAGACTCGCCTAAAAATAGGAGAACTAGATTTAGAAATCAATAAAAAAAATATAAAACTTGACTCTTTTGAACTTTTCAACATGAAAGCATTAAACCCAATAGATACCTTCAACACAGACCTATCTAAAGAGGTAAAAGTAACTTATGAAAAACATTACAATCAACAACTAAACCCCTATCACGCTTATAATATTTCAGGTGCTATGGGTGTAACAAAAAAGCTATCTGATGATATTACTCTATTCTCTATGATAGGAGGAGGATTAGCTTATGGAGACTCAAAACTATATCCCTATATCTACCCCGAATTTGGCATGATGATTTATGAGATATTTAATATGAAAAGTACTTTAGAGTATCAATATATCTACAATCAAGCCAACACCCACCAAGCCTATCATAATATTCATTTTGAACACTCTCTGTTTTTAGATAAACAGGTACGTTTAGGATTTGGGGTGGATATGAGAAAGAATCATCATTATGTGGAGGATGAATATTCTTTTTCTTTTAATTGGTTTTTTTGATGTAAAAAAGTATTTTTCTTTTATATAGATTGATAGTGTATTGTACTTTTTTTAACTATAGAACCTTCCTCTTGAGACTCAACAACAACATACTCTATATCATCTATATCAGGCTCTAATTTAATTTTATGCTCTACTGCCAAGCCATTTTGAGCCAATATTTCTAATAATCTATCATAATCTCCACACCATTTTGTCATTATCTCCATATCTCTCTGTTTCTCATTTTGGCTTGGCTCAATATCATTAAAAATATGTTTGATAAATCGTATTTTGTAACTACTATCTTTAAGTGTAACTTTTAACTTATACTCTTGGTCAATATCAATTAAAACCTCTTTTTGATTCTTAAGTTTCTCTATATCTTCATCTACTATCTCATAGCCTAGCTCTTGTAATCCACCAACAACATTATCAATAATCAATTCACTATCTTCTCTATTTTTCTCTTGTTCTTTATATAGCTTTATCTCATTGCTTATCTCTTTATATTGTGCTTTCGTTAGTTCAGTTTGCAGACTTAAATGGGAAACTTTAGCATTTAAATCGGGATTATCAATATCACTTATTAGCTCTAATAATCTATCTTTTAGAATTTTAGATTTTTTAATTTTGGCATAAGCTACTTTGAGTTCATCTTTTATAAGCTCTAATCGACTACTATCCTCTTTAATATTAAACTTGAATTGATAGTTTGGCTCTAAAAGTTTTAATTTCTCTACTATAATATTTATCTCTATTTTTAGTTTTTGACTCTTATGCTCTTCTTTAAATATCTCCTCTTTTATATTTGAACTACTTCTCTCCATAAAAAGTGAAAAGGCTCTCTTTTCATAACATTCAATATCTTTTTTTAACTCTAGTAGAATTGCTCTTCTTTTTGTGATAGTTGGTTCTTCTTTAACTCTCTGTTGTAATATTTTAAGTTTTTTAAACTCATTTTTTAGCTCATGAGACTCTTCTAGTTTCTCTATAATATCTGCATATATATCTGACTCTTTGGTTATCTCTTTTAGCTCTATTAAAAGCATGTTAAACTCATCTCTAATTTTAAAAAAAATCTCTTTAATCTTTTTTCTATCCTTCTCTTCAGATGAGACTATTTCATAAATAGAAACATTATATTTTTTTAAAATATCCTTTGAAAAACTTTCAAATTGATTATTTCTATTGATATTAAAATTATATTTTTTTTTAAATTCACTCTCTTGCAGTTTTATCTCTTGTAGATGTTTATACAAGTCTGATTTTAATTTTTCAAATTTGATTTTAATTTTTCAAATTTGATTTTAACATATCCATACTCTACTCCTTTTTTTACTAAATATCCTGTTATCAGTACTCCCCCAACAACCAAAACGCTTCCTGCTACTGATGTTGAAGCTGTTGTTGCTACACCTATCTTTGCAGTACTTGTTATAATTGGTAGTGCTGGTTTTATTATGGCTACTTTTGCTCCACTCATATCAATCTCCTTATATTTTTATTATTATCTCAACAGAACGAGACAAAAAAAGCTTCTCTCCATCTTTTATCTCTGTTTTTTTATCTACTCTATTATCTAAACTCTTTAGATATGTTCCATTACTAGAGTTTAAATCCTCTACAAACCATCTGTTATCTTCTACCCAAAATCTAGCGTGTTTTCTTGATATGGTTGTCATAAGAGCTAATAGTTTCTCCCCTTTTGCTTCTCTGCCAACTACATCTCCACTCTCTAATTTTATGGGTAAATCTTCTATAATCAACTTTAGTTTTTTGAGTTTAGGAGTCTCTTTATACTCTTCAAATACTGTTCCACCACACCTTATACACATCAACTCTACTAACTCATTTTTGCTTTTACATGTTTTACATACTTTATATTTTGACATCTATTATCCTATTGTAAAATCTCATCTCTTATATCAGGAATTCCCAATACAAATAGCTCTTCTCCTTTGGTAAGTTGTAACCGTCTTTTTCTATCTTGTCTGTATTGTATATACTCATCTTCTAAGCTATGGTTCAAAATAATCATCTCTTGATTTTCTGAACCTTTATATACAAACTGAGTAGGTTTATCTATCTCAAATCTTCCTACAACCAAAACATCTATAAGTTTTAAAATATCCAAGAAGTGATTTTTTAAATAGTCATATTTAAATCCACTATAAAGCAAAATATCATTAACTCCACTCTCTCTTAACGATATAAGTAGTTGTTTTAGCTCTTGACTCTGCTCAAATGGTTCTCCACCTGTAATTGTTACTTTAGTTATTCCATAACTCAAAATTTTCGTCACTAAATCCTCTATTTGATATATCTTACCACCCTCTTTGTCCCAAGTGTGTTGAGAGATACACCCTTTACAACCTAATGAGCAACCTTGAACCCACAAACCAACCCTCTCTCCTCTGCCTAAAACATAAAGAGGATGATAGATTAAGTTAACTCTAATATCCATATCCCATCCTCCTCTTTTAGCTCTTGAAGCTCTATTTTGCTATTTTTTTGAATATTGTGTTGAACCAAAGCAGTTGACAGAGGATTGATAAATATCTTCTCTAATTGATTACCAATACCTCTTCCACCCATTGATAGGTTTTTGGTAGACTCTATCTGTAGAGTTGATTTTATCTTTGCTATATCCATCTCTATTTGGTGGCTCTCTTGCAGGTTTTGGGTAATACTATCTAGCATCTTCTCAAATATCTCTATTGCAACATCTTCTCGAATAAAATCAAATACCACAATATTTTCTCCTATTCTATTTAAAATTTCAGGTCGTTGCAGATTGAATTTAAAGTAGTTGTTGATAGAGTTTAAAATTGTTCTGCTTACCTCGTCATAAGGCATATCATTGTCTACTGTTTGAACTCTTCTACCACTCTCATCAATATCATAAATTCCCAAATTACTTGTAAATATAATTAATGCTTCACTAAAATAGACCGTCTCTCCTCGTCCTGATGTTATTCGTCCATCATCTAAAATTTGCAAAAATATATCCATAATCTTGGGATGAGCCTTCTCTATCTCATCAAACAGTACAACAGAAAATGGATTCTGTTTTATAGCATTTGTAAGCTCTCCACCCATATCATAACCCACATAACCAGGGGGAGCACCTATTAGACGTTGGTCAGAGTGGTCTTTTGAAAACTCACTCATATCAAATCTTATGTAATTGGTCTCGCTTCCAAATAAAAGATTGGTTATAGATTTAGCTAACTCTGTTTTACCCACACCTGTAGGCCCTGCAAAAAAGAGTGCTCCTTTTGGGCGATTGGAGTATTTTGAGTATTGTGTTCCAGATAGATTAAAAAAGGCTCTTTTGATAACTTCAGAAGCTTTTACAATAGCTTTATGTTGCCCTTTTACTCTATTGTTTAGAAGTTTTTGAGCATTTAAAAGCTTCTCTTTGGGAATTTTTGCCCACTCATTTTCAATAATTCCAAGCTTATATCGTTTAATCGCTTCATTTATCTTATCAAGCTCTATATTCTCTTTTTGAGCCATAGAGATAATAGAGATAATTTCATTGGCATAGAGTCCATTGGTTTGGTCTATAAAATGGTTAATACTCTCATCTCTCTTCTGCTCTTCCATCTTATCAAACCCTTTGATTCGTGTAGATAAACGATTTATAATCATATCTCTAATAATAGAATCAGGTTTTGCCAAAGAGAGTATTTTTATATGAGGGTTGTCAATGCTGTACCAATCAGGAAAATCACTCTCTTTATCCATTAACCAAAAGATAGAGTTAAATTTCATATTTTCTATATTTTGCTCTTTTCCTAATTTTGGAGAAGCATTCTGCATAACCCTAAATGCGTTATAAAAAAACTCATTTATCTTAATCTCTTGCTCTATATCTCTTAGCCTTGAAGAGAAATTAAATATAACAGCCACAGATATTTCACTACTCTCCACAGCACTCTCTAAAATCTCTCCACACTGCTCTAGAGAGGCTCGTAGAGGTTTATCAGCTGTAATTTTTTTTCCTATAGCCAATTTACAATCCTCCTCTTCCCCCTCTAACAATCTAAACCCAATTAATGGTTCATAAGAGATAATTACATCATAAGCACAATCTACTCTCAAAAGATGCTTTAGGTAGTTATTAAGGCTTAAAGAGTGTACCATCTCATCAATATATTTAGGGTATATATCATAGATATTTCCCCACAAAATAAATTGTGGTTTTACGGCTACAAATCGTTCTATCTCTCTTGCCCATTTTAAATTTTTCATCCTAATAAAACCCTATCTTATTACTCATCTTTTCTTGCTCATATCGAGACATCAGACCAATCAGTTCTCTCGTAATATTCGATAAGTCATCAAGATTATTACTATTTAGATGCTTTAATCCTTCTCCAATTAGACTATTGGCTCTTGATTGATTTTTAAAATGATGTCCCTCTTCTCTTGCCCAATGAAAAGCATCTTTGATAAAATTTGGTTCATTCCAAAGCAATTGGTATCTAAGAGAATCCATCTCATTATGAAGCTCCTCTAATTTTGTAATATTTTTTAGATTTAAATAGATGTTCTCTTTTTCAACCAAGTCATTAAAATATACCTTTTCACCATAATCTCCATATTGAGGTATTAGAACTTCAACTTCTGATTTTATATCAAGATACTGTTTTTTGAGTATCTCTATCTTATCATCTTTTATAGTCTTGTAGTACTCTTGTGCAACTATTCGTTTTCTATCTTCAACTTGGTATCTTTTATCAGTAGTATCATCTATATCTATACTCTTAATCTCTTTTTCCAATTTATTCAAATTAACTTGAATAGTATATAATTCTTCTAGCTTTTCATAATTATTACTATTCTTGGCAAACTTTACGCTCTCTTTAAGCTCATGAGATAAGATATCAATATCATCCGATAAATCAGGCACATTAACTACTCTATTTTTAGGATTAAATATCTCTGTAAACTCTTGGTCAATCATTGAGATGTATGCTGAAATGGTTAAATCTCTAGATTCACTTATCTCAAAAGTAATCTCAATATCTGAACCTTTTAAAATATCTCTTGTAATATCCTTCCCACTAACTCTTATAAATCCTAATGTTTTATTTGCTTCGGGAATAGAGTTATGTTCCCCCTCCAATAGATTAATAATAATTTCCTCTTTGGAATCTTTTCTAATGGTTTTATTTATATCTTTTGTAATACTTTTTTTAAGTGGCAAAATACTATTTTTTTTGAAAATTAGTTCAAGCTTTGTCTTTTGAGTATTAGAATCATCCACTTCCAAAGATATATCTTCGGGCAAAGGTTGTCCTGCTATGGTATATTTACCTTGCGAAATCTCTATGCTCTCTGTCTGTACACTATTATTAAATCCATCATAAATAGTTAGTTTAAAAAAGTTATAAGAATCTTTTAATAGTAGTAAATCTTCTGATATTCTTCTCTTTAGTTCTTTTAGTCCACTATCATATCCACCATCCTCACGAACTATTCTATAGCTGTACCCATCAAAATTCCCATCAACTCTTCCTGCAAGATACTCCATATCATCTTGTGTAGCTTTTTCATAAGCAAGTTTGATTTTTATATCTGAATTAGAGAGTTTACTTTTTTGTTTCCCTATAGCTCTCTTTTTTCCTCCTGCATAGTAAGCCGCACCAACAGACACAGCAGTAGTTGGGTCAATATCACTATTTATCTCTATTCCCAAAAGATTACCAATATAACTTTTTACAAATGGAATATATGTTGAGCCACCAATCATCAAAACAAAATCAATATCATCATTTCTAAGAGAGTTTTTTGTTAAAATTTTTTGAATCATATCAACTGTTTTGACAATTTCACTCTTTATTATATTCTCAAACTCATCTCTAGTAATACTAAAATAGACATCAACCTCATCATCTGACTCATCAATAATCTCAAACTCAATATCTGCTGATGTTTTTGTAGATAGCTGTATCTTTATCTCTTCGGAAAGGTGCAAGAGTTTATTGTATAGTTTATTATATTTTCCTGTTGCATTTTGAAGTTCACTTTTTAAATCCACAAACTCATAATTCTCCTCTAAATAAGGAACAATAATATTCTCAACAATAATTCTATCAAAATCGCTACCACCCAAAAAGTTATCTCCCTCATGGTCAATAACTTTCATCTCACCCTCTTTTATCTCAAGTAGTGCTACATCAAATGTTCCACCACCCAAATCATAAACTATCCATTTTGTATCTTCTAAGTCTTGGCTTTTAGAGTTTGCATAAGCCAAACTTGCTGCAATTGGCTCTTGCAATAACACAATCTCTTTAAAACCTGCTAATTCTCCTGCCTCTTTTGTAGCATTTGATTGAATAGTATCAAATGAAGCTGGAATAGTAATTACAGCAGAATCTAGGCTAATACTCTCATCTTGAATAAAAGTTTTTAACTCTTTTAAAACATAAGATGACAACTCCACAGGTGTAATAGAGTTATTGAGTGATTTAATCTTAAAACTCTCATTTGTACCCATTTTTCTTTTAAAGAGACCAACCACATTTTTTGGTGATTTTGAAATATACTCTTTTGCTTTTTGTCCTACAATAATTCTATTTTTTCTAAAACTAACCACAGAGGGAAGTGTATCTTTCCAACTAACAGGGTCTTTGAAATGTTTTATCTCACCTTTGTCAAAATATGAAATTGAACTATTTGTTGTACCTAAATCTATACCTAAATTAATTGTTTGACTCATTGTTGTCTCTCCTTTATTTTGATTCTACAATAACTATTGCTTTTTGAACTATTTGATTTAACTTGCCTGATTTTATTCGTATAATAGGTTTAATAACCTCAACTATTATCAAGTTTTCACTCTCATTTCCACTTATACTAGCCTCTACATCTGTTCTTGTCTCATTATAACTCTCATCAATTGGATTTTCAACTATAAATGATATATAATCACTCATACTCTCCTCAAAAAACTCCATAAGTTTCTTGGTATTTCTATTAATAGAGTTTCTCTCTTCTAACCTGTTGACTTTCTTCTCTATCTCAAATATCTGATTTAAGATAAAAAGATATTTTTTTACCTCTTTATCCAATTTTAAATCTATATACATCTATATTCCCTCCGATATAATTTGGTTATAATCACTTTGATTATATTTTTTATCTATACATTTAGTATCTAATACTTTTGTATCAGAATTATATTTTGATACTTTACTATTGTAGTTATCTATCTCTTTTTGATTAGTTTTATCTAGATTTGTAGAGAGGTTCTGAAGCTCTAAGCTCAACTCTTTTAACTCTTGTTGTTTTTTTATGCACCATTTTAATTCACTATATGAGAGTGCATCTGTTACTTCTAAATTTAGAGTTGAATCAATATTTATTTGATTGCTTCTACCTAACTCTTGTGACCAATCATAAGAGTCTGAATTAGTTACTGGGAGATTAATAGTATTATCTGAGGGCATTGTAAAATCTGTTGGAGAACCTTGGTATGAGTTTGTGTGGTTTGTAGAAGATTTTGATGATGTATCTTTCCCATCTATAAAATCACTTATTGTAATAAAAAGGACAAGTATAATATAGATTATAAATAATTTTAAAAAAAATCCAAAAAATCCACTGATAAGTGAATCATCCGTACTCACATTTAATGATGGTGTTAATCTATGGCTTGGTTCTTTCCAAGTAGTCAAATCTAACTGTTGCAACTCTTTTTTTTCATTTTGAATTTTATTTTTTAGTACAGGTGAAAATACTTTATCTAATGCCATTTTTGTAAATTCTAAGGAGATGTCTATATCCTTAGTATCATCCCATAATATTAAAGATATATATTGTAATAATTTAGCGACTCTATCATTTTTATCAATTTTTGTAATTAATTGTTTAACATAAATTACTGTATCATGAGACAGAATATGAGCACTATTTAATTTTTTACCAATAGTTTCAAGTTCTTCAATTATCTGATTTTCTATATTCTTTCTTATATCCTCCAAACCATTCTTGTCACTTAACAACTTATCTTTACTGTTTGTATCAACTTGTACTTGTAAAGCATTATTTATCAAATTAAAAGATAATGAGATATTTTCTTGCTCATTAAAAGCATCAATAGCCAAATTTCTAATAGCAAAAGCTAACTCATTTCTTATATTTATAAAATAATCAGGCAAAGAATTAATCAACTCTATACTACCTACTAGACTTTTAACATCATTCAATACAAACTTTTCACTCTCTTTTAAAGAGTAAAGTTCAGTAATTTTCTCTTGAAGAATTTGATATATAGGAGCATATATTTTTTCCAAATATCTCTCTTCTAATGGAAACTCTATCTTGACAATATCTACCTCATTACATAAAAAAGCACTCCTATATATTTTAGATATTTTTTCAACTAAAAATGGTGAGATAAATTGTATAAACCCTTCATTTTCCAACTTTAAATCATCATTTAGCCCTAAAAGATACACTTTATCTCCCAAATCATATAAAAAATCATTTAATTTTGAATTTTGAAAAATAAGATGATAGTACTCCAACGGGTTACTATCTTTCTCAATAATATCAAAAAGTTCAACAACTTCGCTTCTTGAATATATTCTATTTTTAATCTCTATCTCATTATCCAATAACTCCAATTCTGAAAATACTCTTCGTTTTATTCGCTTTATTTTTGTACTGTCTATTTCGCTTAATCCTATGACTTCGACTAAATCATAGGGGTTTAAATAAATCATCTGTTATCCTTTTCATAAATTTAATTTTTTTAAGATAGAAATCTCTCTTGCCCATTTTAAATTTTTCATCCTATGCTCCTATCCTTAATGCTTCTAATAACATTGAACCCATAAATTGCATAAAATCAATAAATATTGGTATAACGTAATATAAAATCCATCCACTTAGTAAAAAAATTGTAAATTTTAATAATATATTATCAACAACAATTAATCTATTTGATAGCTTTTTCTTTGTCTTATAGTGAGTATCTGTTATCTTTCCAATACGATTAAGAAGTGCTATATCTATTTTTACAACACTATTAACCAAGAGTATAAAAGATAAAATAATAAAAGTAAAAGAGATGATAAAAGATATGAGATAGGGTTTAAAAAATGGAACAGCAATTAATATAGAGCTTAGAGTCAGAATAAATAATGTTCTTATTGTATATAGTTTCCATCTATAATTTTGAATAAAATCAATAATCTTTCTATCTTCCTCTCTTAGTTTAATATTTAAATCTTCTATATTCGAGATATATCTACTAAAATCTCTATAAACCTTTTTTGGTTCTCCTACACTTTCCGTGACCCACTAAACCCCATAAAACAACAATCAAAGCAAAAAACATAACAGCAAAATCATCGCTAACAAACAGCTATTTCAAGCCCTAAAACCCTCCATTTACCTCTAAAATCTTGCCCTTTTTATCTTCAATATCCTCCGTTAATCAAATAATTAACAACATATAAAAACAGGTGTTAAAGTAGA
>Ga0256826_1002924_pt1 | contig 10318 bp, 6 predicted proteins | sample CV79metaG_FD_185975 | JGI IMG/M metagenome (GOLD analysis project Ga0256826, IMG submission 185975) | Hydrothermal vent microbial communities from East Pacific Rise, Pacific Ocean - CV79 | ecosystem: Environmental > Aquatic > Marine > Hydrothermal vents | place: Pacific Ocean: East Pacific Rise... | reverse complement strand
AAATATTACTAGAATTGGTCAATCGACTAGCTGTTCCTGAGGGAATCTCTCCTGTATCGAATTGAACGGTAGTTGCACTCCAATCTCCATTTGTTCCCGGTACAATAGTCCAACTTGCATTATCAATAACTGCTTGAGCAGCCGCAGTAGTTGTTGGATCTGTTATTATTGTAAAATCGTTTACCGATGCTGATTTAACCAAAAGAGTTAAAAAGAAAGGTTCATCGGTCGAACGAACAAAAGCTACTTCTTCTGAACCTGCACAATTTAAAGGAGGTAATATAGCTTGCCCTATTTCACAACCAAAACCTGTTAAATGAGTAAGATAAACAGGTAATGATGTTTTAATATAGGTAGTAGGACTAACACAAGTATCTATTTGATAGCGATAGGTCTCTCCTGCAAAAAGAGATGCTATAGGTGTCGTATTCCCATTAATATAGACATCGGTTCCGTTTTGTGTTGCTAAAACAAAGAAGCTCTCGTCTTGGGCATCATTTAATTGACCTCGTACAACAATATACTCATCTCCCACAATATTAACAGGTACAATTTGGTCTCCTAGTAAATCGTAACATCCATTTACACCGTGGTTAGAGTCGTCTTTGGTAGAAATTGCAATGGGTTTGTCTGAGGTTACAGCAGAGCCAAATGGATGCGTTGGTGGATCTGTATAATTAGTTCCTGTCCAAGCGCATGAATAAGTCTGTCCTCTATTTAAAGTTATTGTAAATTGTTGTTGCCCTACGTGTCCATTAACTTCTCGTGCAGGATATATTCTAACATTTGTATTGTCTTCTGTAGCCACGATATCGAAAGAAGCATAAGCTGTGTCGGAGAAGGTTACGTTATAATAAATATAATTATGCAATGGAATATAAAACTCATCGCCTAATGCATTTGCTCCCTTAAGAGCATATATATCGGGATTGTGCGAATTATCATATTCGTAATAAGCAGAAATTCTTTGGTCGGATTCTATTAATAAACCTGTATTAAGAATTGTGTTGGTTGGCTTTGTTTCTAAATCGGCAATATTAGTACCTAAATAAATCTTCTGCGACGTATTTGCAGATAAATTTACAGTCATATCTATGCCCGATAGATTTGCAGGTTGCCAAATATGAATTACTGCATCTTGGTCTAAACTAGTTATATTAAGAAATACACGGTCTTTTTCAGATGAATAATGATCGTCTGTAACATTAGGTGGCGCAAACCAAAACTCTGTTCCTGTTTGTGAGAATGAAGAGAAAGATGCTAATACAAGTATTAGAATGTAGATTTTGTTCATGTGTGGTTTTTTTGTACGTAAAAGACTGTTTATGTATACAAGCAATTTTGTATATATATAATTATTTATTTGATACGAAAAAGAGGACAATAAAGTTTTGCCATTAATATGTTTATTGTTGCTATAAGTGGTTACAAGAGTAACTTAATTTGAATAGAGGAACTATTCTAGATAATTAGTAAGAGGTTTAATTTAGGTAATAGTTGTAATCTTTATAGCGTGTTAGTTGTCTACAATATACAAAAAAATAGGATTAAAATCTCATTTTTAGATAACTTTTTATACGAAAGCTGAATTTCCAGTGGTGATAATTAGGTGTTTCTTAATTAATTCTTTGTAAAATAAAGCTAGATGTATTCAAGAACATTATATAAGAGGAGTTAAAATAACAACTCTTTTTTTACATTTGTGCTTTATTAGATTTTCAATTAAGTTTTTTCAATTTAGAATAATATGAAAAGTACAGCATTTACACAGTATCACATCGATTTAGGTGCGAAAATGGCAGAGTTTGCAGGATACAATATGCCAATTCAATACGAAGGAATTAACCAAGAGCATGAAGTTGTTCGTAAAGGGGTTGGCGTTTTTGATGTTTCTCATATGGGCGAATTTTGGGTAAAAGGACCTAAAGCATTTAGTTTTGTTCAAAGAGTAACAACAAATGATGTAGCTGCTTTAGAAGACGGTAAGATACAGTATTCAGCTTTCCCTAATGGGAAGGGTGGTTTAGTAGATGATTTATTAGTATATAGAATCGATACTGAAACTTATTTACTTGTTGTTAATGCTGCTAATATAGATAAGGATTGGGCGCATTGTACAAAATATGCAAACGAGATGGGTCTTGAAGTAGGAACTGAATTATACAATGCATCAGACGAGATAGCACAGCTAGCTGTTCAGGGGCCATTGGCACTAAAAGCAATGCAGAAATTAACAAATACTTCTGTTGAAGATATGGAGTATTATACTTTTAAGAAATTAGAGATAGCAGGTATTAAAGATGTTATTTTTTCAACAACAGGTTATACCGGTTCTGGAGGATGTGAAATTTATGTTGCTAACGAAGATGCTGCTAAACTTTGGGAAGCTGTTTTTGAAGCTGGTGAAGAATTTGGAATTAAAGCAATTGGACTTGGTGCAAGAGATACTTTAAGATTAGAAAAAGGATTTTGTTTATATGGTCATGATATTGATGATAATCGTTCAACTATTGAGGCTGGTTTAGGCTGGATTACAAAATTTGTTGAGGGTAATGATTTTGTAGATAGAGCTCTTTTCGAAAAACAAAAAGAAGAAGGAACGGAACAGCGTTTAAAAGGTTTTGAAATGCTAGACCGAGGTATTCCTCGTCAACACTATGAAGTTGTAAATGGAGAAGGTGAAGTAATAGGTGAGGTAACCTCAGGAACTATGTCTCCAATGATGAAGGTTGGAATTGGAATGGCATATTTAAATAAAGGATACTGGAAAAAAGAAACCGAGATTTTTATTAAAGTACGTAACAAACAACTAAAAGCTAAAGTTGTAACCCTTCCTATATATAAGGAATAATATTTTTTATGGGCTATGCCTTGAGCATATAGATATAGATTATGTAATAAAAAAAAGAAGCCGTTAAACAATTAGTCTAACGGCTTTTTTCTAGTTCTATGTTTTGTTTACTATTCTTCGTAACTTAGTTTCGATAAATTATTATTCATTTCTATCATTTTAATTGCTGTAATGGCGGCTTCATCTCCTTTGTTGCCGTGTTTGCCCCCTGCGCGATCCAATGCTTGCTGTTGGTCTTCTGTTGTTAATACACCAAATATTACAGGAATTTCGCCATAATTATTAAGCTTAGTTATGCCTTGAGTTACACCATTGCAAATAAAATCGAAATGACGAGTATCTCCTTGTATTACACAGCCCAATACAATAACAGCATCAACCTCTTCTCGTTCCATTATAGCAGATGCCGCAAAAGTTAATTCAAAAGTACCAGGGACATGTTTAATCATTATATTTTTCTCCCAAACACCATGTTTCTTTAAAGTATCAATAGCTCCTTTTAATAAAGAACCCGTAATTTCATAATTCCATTCTGCAACGGCAATAGCAATTTTCATTCCCATACCCGATGGCATAGTACTAGAATTATAGTCTGATAAGTTTTTTAGTTTTGTTGCCATAATTTTATTTTTTTAGAAAAAAATGTAAATAAAAAATCCCGAACTTTATTCGGGATCTTTCTAATAATATTTTTTAAAATCCTTTGGTGGATTATTTTACACGTGCAATATATTTATCAACCTTTCTCGCTTCGTTAGATCTAGGAAAATCTTTTTTGATAGTTTCGTATGCTTTTAAAGCGTCCTCTTTCTTGTTTAAATTTTCGTAAGCTAAAGCTAATTTCATTAGAAATACAGGAGTAATAAACTCATTTGTTTTTCTTTCCGAAGCTTTTCTAAAGTACGATAATGCCTCGTCAATATCTTCTTTAGCTACATAAGCGTCTCCAATAGCGCCAATTGCCATTGTTGTGATAATGTCATCACCAGCATCAAAGTTTTTTAAGTAATCAATAGCTTCATCAAATTGTCCTAATCTAAGGTAAGAAATACCAGCGTAATAATTTGCTAATGCTCCTGCGTTTGTCATATCGTAGTTATCTGCAATAGCAACAAAACCATCGTTAAAACCATCACCATCTAGAGCCAACTGAAAAGAATCTTGGGCAAAATAATTTTGTGCCATGAAGCTTTGAGCTTGAGCTTCCTTTTCTAAAGGAGCAACATAAAATTTCTGGAATGCAAAATATCCCACTACTATAAAAATAATTGCTCCAATAATAATTGAAACGCTTTTTTGATTTTCTTCGATAAATTGCTCGGTTCTTCCTAAAGTACTTTGGATTACTTCTAAATTTTCATCTCCTGTGCTATGTTGTGTTTCCTTAGCCATAATTTTTATATTCTAAGACAATTTAAACTATTGCCTAATAATTAACTATATTTTATTAAGAACGCAAAAATAAACTTTTTATAAAAAATAAACGAATTTAAGCATAAATAATTCATGATCTTTTGTGAGAATTTAATTTGATGTAAAATTACCTCTTTCTTACTTATGTTTTCTGTTAAAAAAAGTTATATTTGCAGATTCTAATTTTTGTGCAAAAACAATTAATAAATAATAAACAACAATGCAAAACAAAGGAGCTATTAAGATTTTAGCAATACTATTAGCAGTAGTAAGTCTTTATCAGTTATCGTTTACCTTTATCGCAAATGGAGTAAGATCTGATGCGGAAGATTTCGGTGCAGGCGATAAGGTTCAAGAAAGAAAGTATTTAGATTCGATTGCCAACACTGAGGTGTTTCCTGTTTTAGGTTATACATACAGAGAGTGTCAACAAAAGGAAATTAACCTTGGTTTGGACCTTAAAGGTGGAATGAATGTAACTTTGGAAATTTCGGTTATCGATGTTATCAAAGCTTTATCGAACTACAGTAAAGACGCTACTTTTACTAAAGCAATAGCATTAGCTAAAGAGAAACAAAAAGACAGTCAAGAAGATTTCGTAGATTTATTCGGACAAGCATTTAAAGAGATTGATCCCAATGCTAATCTAGCATCGGTATTTAATACTCCTGATATGCGTGATAAAATTAAATATAATTCTACTGACGACGAGGTTTTAAAAGTTCTTCATACCGAGACACAAGCGGCAATCGATAATTCTTTTCAGATTTTAAGAACTCGTATCGACCGTTTTGGAGTAGCTCAACCAAATATACAAAGACTTGAAACAGCAGGGCGAATTTTAGTAGAGCTTCCGGGTGTAAAAGATCCAGAGCGTGTGCGTAAGTTATTACAAGGAACCGCTCAATTAGAGTTTTGGGAAACTTATAAGTTTAACGAAATTATAGGTTCGTTAAGTGAAGCTAATAATGTAATTCGTCAATTAAATTTACAAGAAGAAGAGAAAGATTTAGTTGCTGATACTACAGTGCAAGCCGAACTTGTTGCAGATGAATTAATAGCGGAAACTATAGATTCGGCAAAAGTTGACACAGCAGATGCTCTTAATAACGCTTTATTAGACGAGGTGACAGGGAACGAAAATCCTACCGATTCTGTTGCATCAGCAGAACAACAAAGAAAAAACAATCCTTTATGGACTGTGCTTTATCCTAATTTAGACAGAGAGGGAAATCCTGTTGAGTCTGCTTCTGTTGGATTTACGCACTTTAAAGATACAGCTGTTGTTAACGATTATCTTGCTATGAAGCAAGTAAGAGCTGTTATGCCAAAAGATTTAAAATTCTTCTGGTCTGTTAAACCTATCGGAACATCGAAAGAACTTTACGAATTAGTAGCTATTAAAATTACAACAAGAGACGGAAGAGCTCCTTTAGAAGGAGATGTTGTTACCGATGCTCGTCAAGAGTTTGGACAATCGAAAGCTCAAGCAGAAGTTTCTATGAGTATGAATGGCCAAGGTGCAAAAGTTTGGGCTCGTTTAACTAAAGAAAATGTTGGAAGACAGGTTGCTATTGTTTTAGATAATTATGTTTATTCTTTCCCAAATGTAAATGGAGAGATTAAAGGAGGACGTTCTTCAATTACAGGTGGTTTTTCTGTAGAAGAAGCTACTGACCTTGCAAACATTCTTAAATCGGGTAAATTACCTGCTCCTGCTCATATTATTGAAGAGGCTATTGTAGGACCTTCTTTAGGACAAGAAGCTATCGATTCAGGTTTATTCTCGTTTGTTATAGCATTTATTTTAGTATTGGTTTATATGTTATTCTGGTATAGTAAATCAGGTATAGTTGCTAATATTGCCTTGGTAGCAAACGTATTCTTTATTATTGGTGTATTAGCTTCTTTAGGAGCTGTATTAACATTGCCAGGTATTGCCGGTATTGTGCTTACAATTGGTATGTCTGTTGATGCTAACGTACTTATTTTTGAAAGAATTAAAGAAGAAATTGCAGCAGGAAAAGGGATTAAATTGGCTGTGACCGATGGTTACAAAAATGCGTATTCTTCAATTATTGATGCTAACGTTACAACTTTATTAACAGGTATAATTTTATTTATTTTTGGAACAGGACCTATTAAAGGTTTTGCAACAACTCTTATTATTGGTATCTTAACATCGTTATTTGCTGCTATTTTTATTACACGAATTATATTTATAGCTTGGTTAGATAAAAATAAGCCTATTTCTTTTGCAACAAAGTTTACAGAAAATGCATTTAAAAATACCAATATTGCTTTTATTGCTAAAAGAAAGATGTGGTATGCTATTTCCGGAGTTGTAATATTAGCTGGTTTAGCTTCTTTATTTACTAAAGGATTAGATTTTGGTATAGATTTTAAAGGAGGAAGAACTTATGTTGTACGTTTTCATGAAGCTGTAAATACATCTGAAGTTTCTAAAGCATTAGCTGTAAGTTTTGATAACGATGCTCCTGAGGTTAAGACATTTGGAGAAAATAACCAAGTAAAGATTTCTACGAAATATTTAATCGACAGTGAAGCTGCTGATGCGGATGATTTAGTAGAGGAAGCGATGTATAATGGTTTAAAACAGTTCTTAGGAGATGTTAGTTACGAAGATTTTAGTAATAATTATAAGATGAGTTCTCAAAAAGTAGGACCAACTATTGCCGATGATATTAAAACGGCAGCAGTTTGGGCTATTTTATTCTCTTTGATTATTATATTCTTATATATATTAATGCGATTTAGAAACTGGCAATATGGTTTAGGTGCTCTTATTGCTCTTGCTCACGATGTTCTTATTGTCCTTGGTTTATTCTCTATTTTCTACGGAATTTTACCATTCTCATTAACTATTGATCAGGCATTTATTGCGGCTATACTTACTGTAGTTGGTTATTCAATTAACGATACAGTGGTTGTGTTTGATAGAATTAGAGAGTATCTTAGTCTACATCCAAAAGATGATAAAGAGAAAGTTTATAACTCAGCATTAAACAGTACGCTTTCTCGTACATTTAGTACATCGTTAAGTACATTTATTGTACTATTGGCTATCTTTATTTTTGGAGGAGAGGTAATTAGAGGATTTGTATTTGCAATGCTTATAGGAGTTGTAGTTGGTACATATTCGTCTTTATTTATTGCAACACCAATTGCTTTCGATGCGCAAAAAGATAAAGGACCAGAAAAAAAGTCTAAGAAATAAAAAAGTTGTTTTATAAATACTTAAAGTGCCATTCTATTTAGTTAGGATGGCACTTTTTTATTCATAATACCCTGAATAATTCTAAAAGCCCTTGTGTAACATATATTTGTTTAAAGATATTTTTTTATCTTTATAGCTATTCATTTACATGATAATTATTAAGTTCTAAACTAATAAAAGTCATATCTAAGAATTGTTATCTCCTTAACTAAAAGGAATAATTTTGTATAAAAAATAAAAGATATAATGAGTCGTCAGAAACTTTTTGAAGAATTTCCTCCGATAAGTTCGGAAGAGTGGAGAAATAAAATTGATACCGATTTAAAAGGCGCCGATTTCGATAGAAAATTGGTTTGGAAAACCATAGAAGGATTCAATGTTCAGCCTTACTATCGATTAGAAGATGTCGAGAAGAACGCTTTAACAGAGCTAGAACCCAATCAATTTCCATACATACGAGGAAATAAAACCGAAAATAACGATTGGTTAGTTCGTCAAGATTTCGAAATTAAAGATATCGACGAGTCGAATAAAGAAATTTTAGATGCCTTAATGCGAGGTATAACTTCGGTTAACCTTATGCTAGAGGATTCAACACTCAACAGCCAAAACGATTTCGACAGATTGCTTCGGGGTATCGAACTAACAGCTATCGAAATTAATTTCTGCACTATGGATTCCAATGCAGATTTAATGAGTATGCTATCCAACTTTATCGAGAAGAATAATATCGACAAAACTAAAGTTTACGGAAGTTTTAATATCGATTCTTTGGCTTGGCTAACAACCGTTGGCAATTGTAACCACGATAATTTAGACGAGGCCTATACAAGAATTACAGAACTTATCAATTTTGCCGAAAACAAATTACCCAACTTTCATATTTTAGCGGTTAACAGCCGAATTTTCTCGAATGCAGGAAGCTCAATTGTTCAAGAATTGGCTTTTGGTTTAGCTATGGCTAACACTTATTTATCGGAGCTAACAGAAAAAATTAATATCGATACGATTTTAAAACACCTAAGATTCAATATTGGCGTTTCTTCCAACTATTTTATGGAGATTGCTAAAGTTAGAGCCTTACGTTTTATGTGGTCAAAATTGGCAGAAGCTTATCATCCTAAAAATATAGAATTGAGCAAAGTATTTATTCACGCAAGTAATACCAGTTGGAATAAAACCATTTACGACCCTTATGTTAACGTTCTGCGTTCGACAACCGAATCGATGTCGGCTGTGATAGGAGGTGTAGATTCTCTAACTGTAAATACGTTTGATAAATCTTACAAAAGTTCAGATGCTATTTCGAAACGAATTGCACGAAATACGCAGATTATTCTAAAAGAAGAAGCTTATTTCGATAAGGTGGTCGACCCATCGGCAGGCTCGTATTATATAGAAGAATTAACCTCTTCGTTAATAGAAAAAGCTTGGGAGTTATTTTTAGAAGTTGAAGAAAAAGGCGGCTATTACAAGGCTTTAGAGAGCAATTACATTCAAGATTTAATTGCAGAAATGGCGCAGCAGCGTGATTTGAATTTGGCAACTAGAAAAGAAATTTTGTTGGGAACCAATCAGTACCCGAATGCGGCAGAACGAATGTCGGACGAGATAAAAATTAGTAAGCCTACTACAGCAAAAGAAACCAAGATTAAGCCAATTAAACAATATAGAGGAGCAGAAGCTTTCGAAGAATTAAGACTGTCGGTAGAGAAATTAGATAAAACACCAAAAGTATTTATGTTTACTTATGGAAATTTGGCGATGCGTAAAGCACGAGCACAGTTTGCTGGTAATTTCTTTGGTTGTGTGGCCTACGATATTCAAGATAATTTTGGTTTCGAAACCGTTGAAGATGGACTATCTGCAATCAAAAACGACAAGCCCAATATTGTAGTGCTTTGCAGCTCCGACGACGAGTATATTAACATAGCTCCACAAATAATAAAAGAAGTAGGAAAAGATACTATAATAGTAGTAGCAGGTTATCCGAAAGAAAGTGTAGACGCATTAAAAGAAGCAGGAATAAAGTATTTTATTCACGCTAAATCGAATGTGTTAGAGACGTTGAAGTCCGTTAATGAAAAGTTGGTTTAAGACTAAGACGAAGACTAAGACTAAGACTAAGACTGAGGTTGAGGTTGAGACAAGAAATGTATAGAAGTTTTACAGAAATGCCAGTATGGCAAAAAGCTAATAAGTTAGCTGTTGATGTTTTTAATTTAACAGTAGATTTGCCGCGTTCTGAAGACTATGGTTTAACCTCTCAAATACGCAGATCTAGCAATAGTGTCTCTGCAAATATTGCAGAAGGTTTTGGGAGAAAGACAAAAAAGGATAAAGCTTATTTTTATACTATTTCGAGAGGCTCTGCCTTCGAAACACAAAGCCACTTAATTTATGGTACTAAAGTAGAGTATTTTAATAAAGAGAAAGTTAAAGATTTATTTGAGGAATATAACAATCTAATTTTTGAGCTTAATAAAATAATAAAAGCACTTTCTTCTTAATCTTAACCTAAAACTTAGCCTTAGATTATTAGAGTAAATAAACAAAAAATCGAATACAAATAAGATAGGATTATAAAATCTTTCAATTCAACAACGATGAAAGCAGATTTAAAAAATATCAATATAAAAGACTTTAAGAAGTCAGACAATACCATAAAGGAAACTGAAAAAACTTGGGAAACACCCGAGCAGATTCTTGTTAAGCCCGTTTATACCAAGGCCGATTTAGAAGGCATGGAGCATTTGAATTATGCTGCAGGCTTGGCTCCTTTTTTACGAGGTCCCTATTCGGGAATGTATGCCATG
>Ga0256826_1002919_pt1 | contig 10324 bp, 7 predicted proteins | sample CV79metaG_FD_185975 | JGI IMG/M metagenome (GOLD analysis project Ga0256826, IMG submission 185975) | Hydrothermal vent microbial communities from East Pacific Rise, Pacific Ocean - CV79 | ecosystem: Environmental > Aquatic > Marine > Hydrothermal vents | place: Pacific Ocean: East Pacific Rise... | reverse complement strand
AGTTATAAAACGGGTATCTATATTGGTAATTCCTAAGATATTATATCTCTTAAGAAGTGCATCTAAAGGCTCTTGTGACCTAAAGTTAGAAGCTCTTGCTTGATATGAACGAACTATTATCCCTTTACAATAAGCACCACTACTCTCCATATCTTGGTCATTACAACCTACATTTCCAATTTCAGGCATAGTAAAAGTTACAAATTGACCTGCATAACTTGGGTCTGTTACAATCTCTTGATAACCTGTAAGAGAGGTATTAAAAACAATCTCGCCAACACTCGTACCCTCTGCTCCAAAACTATTTGCCTCTAAAAATGTACCATTTTCAAAATATAGTGAAACCTTTTGCATTACATCATTCCTCTTTTTCTTAACTCTTCTTCATATAATCTCTCATAAACCAACTCATACTCAACAGAACCTGGAATATACTCTTTTTTCATATTTTTAATCTTGTCATATACAATAGTATCCATTGCATCATAAGCTTTTGAAAAAGCTTTAAAGGCTTTAAAGATTACATTTCTTACCTGATTGTCATTTACATCATACTCTATTAAGTAGTTCTCATATAGCTCATCTAAAATAGTGTGAGAGACATCATTATAACGGTCATCATAATTCATAATAACCCCATATTCAGGAGCTAACCTCTTTTTAATCATAAAAAAAAGTTCTCTCTCTTTGACATGCTGAATTTCAATCTCATCTTCATTGGCTATAAGCATCTCTTCAACTTTTGCATCAAGTCGTTTCTCTTTTTCAAGATTTATATCAATGACCTCTTTACAAGCTTCTACAACAGCATCTTTACCTTTTGGCATAGAGATAAACGGTGCGTTGGCTAAATCTATACCTATCTTTGAAGCCACATAACCTGTCTGTTTTGATTTTAATCTCACTGCCTATCTCCTTTATCTAATAATAGTATCTTCTCTATCTGGACTTGTTGATACAATTCCCATTCTACAACTAACCATCTCTTCTAGTGCTTCTATATAATCTTTTGCATTTTGAGGAAGTTCATTAAAAACTCTTACACCCTCTGTTTTATCCCAACCTTTAAAAATTTTATATATAGGTTTAGCATCTTCTAAATCATAAGGTACATAATCTATTCTCTCCCCAGCAATCTCATAAGCTACACAAACTTTAACCTCATCAAATCCATCTAATACATCTAATTTCATTAACGCAATTTGGTCAACACCATTAATTCTAACAGCATGTCTTAATGCAACAGCATCAAACCAACCACATCTTCTAGGTCTTCCTGTTGTTGTTCCAAACTCATGACCATTTTTTCTAAGTCTCTCTCCATCACTTTCTAAATCTTCACTAGGAAAAGGTCCATTTCCAACTCTAGTGCAATATGCTTTAGCAATTCCTGTAACACGCCCTATATCTTTTGGATTAATTCCAAGTCCTGAACATGCCCCAGCTGAAACAGTTGTAGAAGAGGTAACAAAAGGGTAAGTTCCATGGTCAATATCAAGCATAGTCCCTTGAGCTCCTTCTAAAAGAACTCTTTTCTCTTCATCAAGAACTTTCCAAATAAGTTGAGTAGTATCTGTAATATATGGAGCTAAAATCTCTTTATATCCATTTAACTCGGCTATAAGTTCATCTTTTTTTGGAGTATCTATATCCATAACTTCAAATATAGAGTGGTTCTGTTCAAAATAGTCAATAATTTTAGATGCTAACTTTTCACAATCTAATAATTCTCCCACACGGTGTCCAACTCTTGCAATTTTATCACCATAAGCTGGGCCTATACCTTTTCCTGTTGTACCAATGGCTTTATCACCCTTTAATCTCTCTTTAGATTGGTCTATTAGAGCGTGGTATGGAAGTAGTAGATGAGCCTTATCAGATATAAAAAGTCGCCCCTCTAAATTATCAAATTGACTCATCTCTTTAATAAAATTAACAGGAGATAAAACAACTCCATTTCCAACAATATTTTTTGCTTCTGGATTTAATACACCTGATGGAATTAGATGGAGTGCATATTTTTTACCCTCAACTACTATAGTATGCCCTGCATTATGTCCTCCTGCAAAACGACACACAAAATCGTGAGTTTGAGCTAGATGGTCAACTATCTTACCTTTACCCTCATCACCCCACTGTAATCCTACAATTAAATCCGCTTTAATACTCATTCTTTACCCTCCTACTTTTTTCATTTTTTGATTTATACACTCATCTGTATATAGTGCAAAACCTGATGCCTTAACATTTCCAATGTCATAAACACCACCACGAGCTAAAAGCTCATTATTATTAAACATCTTAAATATAAGTGAGCCATAATAACGCAACTTAGCATAATATAGAGGTGCTATAACAATAGATTTATAGTTGATATTTGCAACTGTATCTTTAATAACCATTAACTCATCTTTTATGTCCTCTGGAATACCATCAAGGTCATCTAAATCAGCAATAGAGTGAACTCGTACAAGCTTATTAATCCAAGGGTTATTAAGCTTTAAAATCTGTTCTATATTGGTATCATGAAGTAGAGTCAAATCAACACCATACTTTTGACTTAAAAGGAGAGGAATACGCATATTAGATATTTGTAAAATTGCATCAAGCTCTAACTTTTCAACTAAAGCAGTTGCAGTATTTACAACCTCATTAAAACTACCATCAATTATCTCTGCACCAATTTGATACTGCTCTTTTGTTGGGAAAGATAAAGCAGGTTGAATATAGAACCACTTTTTAGACTCTGTAGTTCGACCAATTCTATTTGTAACAATCCGAACTACATCAGCAGTACTATCGGCTCTTAAAGTAATAGTGTGATTTCGTTCATCATGAAGATGAAGTAGATGCTTTTCATCATCAAAAGAGATATGTTGATGATATGAGAAAAGTGGTGTTACTATCTCTTCATATCCATCACTATTTAAAATATTGGCACAAATTGCCTCTATTTGTCGTTTAATTTTGGCACACTCTCCAAAATACAGTTTACTATCTCGTGGTATCTCATGTTCAAATATCATTATTTGGTCTCACTAATTTCTTTTTTTAAATTGCAAAATTCGTGGGATTATATCTAAATTGTGATTAGGGGTGGTTGACTCACCAAACTTCTAAATATTTTATACCTCTGGTACTAATTTCATAGCAATAACAAAATTACGAACACTATAATAAATACCCAAATCTCTCCAAGGAAGTGTAGAGATAACTTTTTCTAACTCTAAAAAAGGCTCATTATTAATAAGTGCTTCTGATACTTTTTTACCATCTCCTACGGCTGTATATACTGTTCTAAACGCATATATATCTTTTTCTAAAGGAAGAGATTTAATAGCTTTTTCAATCTCATCATACATCATGTTTGTCTCATCAATAACATCGTCCATAGGTACTTCACCTTTGTATCCATAGTTACCAACTACAATTTGCCATCTATGACCATTAATCTCCCAAACATCTGTTCCAATACCATTATCAATATGTTTTGCTTTATCCCAAAATGCCATAATAAGAGTGTGTAGAACATTAACCTCAAACTGCTCAAAAGCCTCTGCAAGTGCCTCATCTATAGTTGCAGAGTGAGCTACAAAAGACTCTACAAAATGTTGTTCTGGCAATAAGATATGAATGTCAAGCTGAACAACAACAGACTCTTCAAATCTTTCCATCTCAAATGCTTGAACAGCAATACCAGGATAGAGTCCATCTACAAAGTAGTAATCTTCTCTCTTCTCTAATTTCATATCAAATTGTTCTAGTATCTCTAGTAGTTGTTTATCTACATCTATACTATTTATTAGTTTACTCATATTAAACCTTATATTTTTGCTCAAATTATACTTAGTATATACTAAAATTATAATAAGTGTTAAAAATTGTAAACTTGCTGACCAATCTCTTTATATCTACTATAATATTTTTCAACAAAATTTAAAATATCTCTATTTTTTGGAAGATATATACCATTAACCTTTTTTGTATATTTAGATAAATAAAAGTTTGCATCTATCTTATCTATATAGCTTTGAGATAGAGATTTATAGGCATCTTTATACATTTTTTTCATCTCTCTATAACAGCTATAGTTAATCTCTACACCTTTACCACTATAAGTAATGACACCTGAACGAAATAGAATATCTAAATGTATTAAACCCTCACAATAATATGGTAAAACCTCACCAACCTCTCTCCATGACATTAAAGAGACTGCACGACTTACCAAATCATTCATAATATCTTTTTTTAAAGTATCTTTTTCATTCTCAAAAAATGCCATTAATCCACCTGTAGTAGCTTTAAACTCTTCTATATTTTTAAACTGTCCACTACTATTCATAAGCATCTCTGTATCTTCATCTATCCATAGAATATGCCCAAACTCATGACCAATAGTTGAAATATCATATATCTCTTGCCATAAATCAGGACTATTTTCTATTAAATCTCTCTGTTTCTGTATGAAATCCAATCCAAAAGTCTCAACACTAAGTTGCATAATAGGTTTTGCTCTCTTACTCTCCATTACAAAATCAGCATAAGCAAAAATCTTTTTACCAAACTCTTTTGAAACTTGCTCATCATTAGGTACAACCTGTGCTGAAAATAGTCCATTAAACTCTGCACCATAATATAACATTGGCTTACCAATATAGAGTTGTGTATTATCAACCTCTAAAAGATTTTTAGAAATAGTATTTTTAACATCTCCACTTAAACTATTAGATAATTTTAAAGCAAAACTCTTTATATTCTCTCTTGTCATTGAAGATGTGTTAAGTTTTGGATTTACTACTCTTAAATCCCACTCTAGGGCTACTGCTTTTCTAAAATGGTCTTCATAATACTCTAAGGGGTGACCAATTTGGAGTGGAGTAGTTATCTTCATCCATGCTCTATCAACATTTGCCCAATATCCAATTAGCTTTTTAGGTTCTGTTGCTGAAAAAGCCTTTTTAATAGTCACAAAATACTCTATCCACGCCTCTTTTTGGTCAAATACATCATCAACTTCTAAACTTAAATTTTCAATGCAATCTTCAATAACAGATACTAACTCTCCAACCTCTTTAGGGAAAGCATTACTATAAGCTACACTTCTATATCTTTTATCTTTACCTTTTTCTAAAATAGAGTAACATCTATCGCCAACTGTTCCACTTGGGTCTAGGTCTAGTAACCCCTCATCTTGAAGCATTTTTAAGATAGCTCTCTCATCTCCTTTATACTCTTTAAGAAGTTTACGGTTTACACCATTTATTATCTTTTCTGTCCAAGAGGATTGCCATTTACTCATAACCTCACCAATATTATGAACACCCTCAATAAGTACTTGATAGAATGGGGTTAATAACTCTTCAACTTCTATCCATGCTATAAAATACTCATGCTTTAATAGATACATATCTTTTACAAACTGATAAGCCCTCTCTTTTCTATCAATTATATCCTTTTCGTTAAGACCCTCTTTTTGTAATATCTGTTCAAGTGCATCTTCTCTTAAGTTTATAATACGAGTTAGAGATGCCATAACAGTATCACTATTATAAGGAAGCTCTAAATGCTCTAAAAAATCTTCAACTACAGCTTTAGCTCTATTGTGTTCTCCCTCTAAAAGTTTATAATAATCATTAAGCTCTTTTTGTCTATCTTGAAGCTCATCATATATTTTTTGCAAATCCTGCATAAATTTCTGTTTCACTTTTACAACCTTATATATAGAATTAATACAAATGTTATATGATTTTTCTTTAGTATTTGGTTACTTTTTGACTCATTTATAAAAAAAATTACTTTTTTAAACACCCCATATTATATTATATTTTTATACCTATATGTCAAAAAAATATGGTTATTTTATATTTTTTTTTATTGAAAAATCTTAAACTTTCTTTAAAAAAATATTATAACTGAACTACTCTAAAAGTCTATATTGTGGGCTTTTATAAGAGTTAATTAAACCTTCCTATCAAGCCTCTCAAATCCAACTAAAACTTTACCCTCTAAAAGCTTTAAACTAGCTCCACCACCTGTAGATATAAAACTAAAATTCTCATTCTCTCCTGCTTTTTCAACAGCATCAGCTGTATCTCCTCCACCAACTACTGTGTAGGCGTAACTATCTACTATAGCCCCTGCTAATTTGTTTGTTCCTCTTGAAAATCTACTTTTTTCATAAATCCCCATAGGTCCATTCCAAATAATAGTACTAGAGAGATGAACGGCTTCAGAGAAAAGTTTAACAGTAGCAGGGCCAATATCAACAGCACTAAACCCGTCTAATATATCTTGAACTGGAATAACTTTAACATCAATAGGGTTTTCTATGGAGTCTGTAATTACAACATCAACAGGCATATAGACTTTTACTTTATGTTCTCTAGCATCTTCTAGTACTCTTTTAGCTACATCTTTAAACTCTTTTTCATATAGTGAAGATTGCATATCAAATCCTAGTGCATAAAGAAATGTATTACTCATAGCACCACCAATAATTAGTTTGTCTATCTTTGGCATAATAGAGCTTAGAAGTGTGATTTTTGATGAGATTTTTGAACCACCTATTACTAAGGCTATTGGGTGCATAGGTTTCTCAAGAGCCTTACTAAAAGCCTCTATCTCTTTTTTCATTAAAAATCCAGCTACTTTATTATCAACAAACTCTGTTATCCCATAAGTTGATGCGTGTTTACGATGTGCTGTACCAAAAGCATCATTTACAAATACATCACAAATTGAGCCTAGCTTTTTTGAAAACTCTAAATCATTACTCTTTTCACCCTTGTTAAAACGAATATTTTCCAATAAAAAGACTCTCTCTAAAGAACAACTTGCTATTTCATCTTTTGAAGCTTCAAAATCTTCTATAAAAACCACTTTTTTATGAAGAAGCCTTTCTAATCTTTTTTGAATATGTTTTAAACTAAACTCTTCTATATACTCTCCATTAGGTCGTCCTAAATGGGAAACTAGAGTAATAGAGCATGGATTGTGGTCAATGCAGTAGTTAATAGTAGGAATTGCTTCACGAATTCTTCTATCATCAGAGATATTTAACTCTTTATCCATGGGAACATTAAAGTCCACACGGATTAATACTCTTTTTCCCTCTATATCAATATCTTTTAGACTTTTGACCCCTGTCATATATTCAATATTACTCTTCACAAACTACTCCTTAGACCACTTCTCTATTTTTTTACTATATTTATCTAATATAGCTTGACCTTTTTTATCGTTTTGGGCTTGAATATATAAATTTAGATTATCAGTATACAAATCAGGTATCATTAAAATCCAATCATGTTTATCTAACCATATTTTAACACCATCTAGGGTTGATGATTTTTTATCTTTTGCATCTTGTAGGAACATTCTCATCATTTTACCCTTTAATGCTTGGGTACAAGATACTTGTGTTGTTTTATAGTAAAATTTAGGAAGGGAAGATATAAGTTCTGATAGTTTAACACCTTGTGTTAATATCATCTCCAATATCTTTAAAGTTGCATACATAGAGTCTCTATGAGTTGAAAATTCTGTAAAACTAAAATTACCCTCACCTGTCGCTACAAGGTCATATTTTTTTAACTCTTCATCTTTAAAGTTAGCATATTGACCTCTTTCTATCTCTATATTATCAAAATCTACAATATCCCAAGCCCATGTTGGTAAAAATACTCTTTTTTTAACACCTAAACTTTTAGCTTCCATATTTAAAAGCATAAGGACAACAAATAAAGAGGTCTGCTTATCTAGTACTATTCCATTATTACAAACTATATCTAACCTTTGACCATAAGGATAAAGAATAAATCCTGCATCAAGTTCAAGTGCTTTTATTATTGCACTAACATCACTATTGGACTGTTTTACAAGAGAGTTAATATTGGCAAGTCGTGATGTATCTTCATGTGCGTTAAACATAATATTATCTATGCCTAAATCGTTTAATATATCAGGAAAAACCTCTGATGCAATTCCGTGCATCATATCAACAGCTATTCTACAATCTATACATTTAAACTTATGTAATTGTAGTAGTGCTTCTATCTCTTTTTTATAAGATTTATACTCTATCTCATGTTCTGACTCGTAAATTTCGCCTATTTTAGAGTAATCAACTCGTCTAAATGACTCTTTAAAAAAAGATTTTTCTATTTTTTTAGATAAATCACTATTAATTCTTAATGCTTCATTGTTAAAAAAGGTAATAACTGTACTTGTTGGGTCATTTAGTTTTTGATTAAAATATATACCTGCTACAAACTTATCATTCATAGCAATATTACAACGCATAATAGATGATGGAATGGCATTATAATCGACCACATTAACACCAGATGATAATATCCCACCTAAAAATGCTCTTTTTAACATTCTTGAATTTTTATTATAATCTCTTGACATTAAAATGGTTGAACCTACAGGAAGTTGTGCACCAAATGCTTCTGCTAATTTAGTGGTCATCTCACATGAAAGTTCAACATTAGATTGACCTACAACTTTACCATATTCAAAGATAGAGTTTTTATATTTACTTCCTAAAATTAGACTATTACTAACAATAGAAGCATCTTCAATTACTTTATCTGCCCATATAGTTACATCTTTTTCTATATTAACAAGCTCTCCAATCTCACAGCCCTCTGCTAAAATCATACCAGCTTTTGCTGTAACATTTTTACCAATTTTATTATTATTACATATTACACAACCATCTAATTTTGTATTTCGTCCAATAGTTATATCTTCCCATAAAACACTATTTCTAATATTACTCTCTTTTCCAATAGTAATATTATCTCCAATTACAACATTATTAAGTTTAATATTTTTCTTAAGTGTAACATTTTTTCCTAAAACAACAGTTCCTATAATCTCTATACTTTTATCTAATTTATAAGCCTCTTTACTATATAGTACTCCATCAGGAAATATCTCTTTTTTACCATCAATTTTAAATTTAACTTTACCAGATAAAATATCTTCATAAACCTCTCTATAGCTTTCAGGATTACCAACATCTCTCCAATACCCTTTGGCATATCCTGCCATTAAATCTATGCCCTCACGCATAAGTCTTGGAAATAGGTCTTTAGCAAAATCATAGTTTTCATTATGTGGAATATAGTCTAAAATTTCAGGTTCAATAATATATATGCCTGTATTAATGGTATCACTAAACACCTCTCCCCAACTAGGTTTTTCTAAAAATTTTTCTATTTTACCATCTTCATTAGCTATGACTACTCCAAATTCTAAAGGATTATCTACAGAAGTTAAAGTAATAGTTAATTTAGATTTTTTCTCTGCATGATAATCAAATATTTTTTGAAAGTTAAAATCTGTTACTAAATCACCACTAATAATAATAAAATTTTCATCTCCAATATGCTCTTGTGCTAACTTAACAGCTCCTGCTGTTCCATAATCATCATCAGGAACTACATAAGTAATCTTAATTCCAAAATCACTTCCATCTCCAAAGTAGTCTTGAATAATTTCTGGTTTAAAGTATAAAAGTACTATAAATTCAGTAATCCCTAAATCTTTTAGGGTCATCATAGTCTGTTCCATCATTGGCTTGTTTATAATTGGTAACATCGGTTTCGGTCGGGAGTTTGTAAGTGGTTGAATTCTTGTTCCAAATCCACCTGCCATAACTATTGCTTTCATCTCTTATCTCCTATATGTTATAATTTATTATATTGATTATTATCAAATCCTATAATAGTAAGTAATGCTTATATTAAGCTTTAAATAAGTTTTTAATTTGTAAAAATAATATTATTATATTTCGTCTACTCTTTTAGTTACATCTCTTCTATTCTATATTTTTAGAGGAGTTTATATCTGCATTTTGTTTTTTCCCACAAAATCCACAAATAAACTTCGCTTGACTTTTTCTAAGTAAGTTCTATTTTCTGCATAATATTATCTTTGTTATTAAATTTAAATATGAAAGAGCTGATTTTATCCATGCCTAAAAAGAGATAGACATAGAAATAGAGTGTTGACTATTATTGAGAGTTCCACCCTAACTGTTCAGGTTGGTCTCTAAATTTACTTGTAATAGGAATTTTTATCTCTGTATTTTTAGGGACAATATGTTTCCCTCTTAAAATATTTTTATTTGCCTCTAAAATAAATTTATAATCTTTTGCATCACCATAATATCTTTTAGCGAGTTCCTCTACAGTAATATTATAAGTTATTCTAGTTGTTGTCCATGATGGAGGCAAAACTACTTTATCCTTTGCAACTAGGGCTGTTCCTAAAAACAGCACTGAAGTTGCACCTATACTTAGACTAAATG
>Ga0256826_1002918_pt1 | contig 10324 bp, 9 predicted proteins | sample CV79metaG_FD_185975 | JGI IMG/M metagenome (GOLD analysis project Ga0256826, IMG submission 185975) | Hydrothermal vent microbial communities from East Pacific Rise, Pacific Ocean - CV79 | ecosystem: Environmental > Aquatic > Marine > Hydrothermal vents | place: Pacific Ocean: East Pacific Rise... | reverse complement strand
TACCTCCAAAGGTCTTGCTACTTTAGTACACGCTATTACCCATATTGAGTTTAGTGCTATAGATCTAGCACTTGACGCTGTATATAGATTTCCTGATATGCCTATAGAGTACAAAATGGATTGGCTAGTAGTAGCAGAAGACGAAGTGAGGCACTTTAAGATGCTACTAGACATACTACACAGATTGGGTTATGAATATGGTGATCTACCCGTACACCAAGGGCTACATGATGCTAGCTTACACACTGCAGATGATGTACTAGATAGAATGGCAGTGATACCTAGATACTATGAGGCAGGTGGGCTAGATGTCAATCCACAAATCATCAAAAAGATAGAGAACAGAGCCAAAAAGCCAATAGTAGCAGAGATAATCAAAGCACTCAATATCATACTAGATGAGGAGATAGATCATGTTACAAAAGGTGATAGATGGTTTAGATGGATATGTACTCAGAGGAGCTTAGCTCCAGAGAGTACATTTATAGAGATACTAGAGAAGTATCATCTCAGAGCCAAGCAGAGACCACACATGAATGTAACTGCACGACGCAAAGCGGGATTTGCTTGTGAGGAGCTGCTTAATCTAGGTGCAAAAGAGTGTGACTAAACTATAAATTTAGCTACACTCCTTTAAACACACTACTTACTACTAGCTCTTATCTCTTCGGCTGTCTCTTTCCATCTTGACTTACAAGTATCATAGCCATCTTTCCAGCCCATAGCATATTTTTTATCAGCTTGGTATCTTCTCACATCTTTTGTGAAGCTATCAAATAGTGAACCACCTGCATTTTTACCACTAGTACAACCATCACCATACCCTTTTGAGTAGTTAGGGCCATATCCCTTATTTACCATTGCTTCTGAAGTGCTAGTACAGCCACTAAGCAGTATGGATGCTAATCCAAAACCAGCTACTGCTAATAATATACTCTTTTTCATATCTATATCCTTGTTTTTTAGTTAAATTCTTAAAATGAAGTATATGATAAATATTATTTTAAATAACTTATGACAAAGATTATAGCAAACTAGCTATACTATATTAATCTAGATTAGGGTATCATACTAATTCTAAATAACACTATAAAAGGAAAAATATGACAAATTTTACTAAAGCATTGGTAGCTACTGTGGGAGTTTCTATCTTTGCAACTACTCTGAGTGCTGCTAGCTTCAATTGCCGTAATGCATCTACAGCTACAGAGAGAGCTATATGTGGAGATAAATACCTAAGTCAGCTTGATGGCAAGATGGGAAAGCTATATCATAAAGCATCTAGCTTTGCCAATATCAAAGAGGAGCAGAGAGACTGGATAAGTCATCGTAACAGAAATTGTGGTGGCAATGAAGATTGTCTATACGACTTGACAAAAGTTCGTATGGGTGAACTAAGACGCATCATCAGAAGAGGTGGCGGACATCATAAATCTAGCCACAGAGGTAGTGTTTACTCTCCTGCTAGAGGGGTAGTGTGTGATAAAAAGTCTGGATTCTGTGCAGATTCATATGGTATATCTTTGGGTCTTACCAAAGAGTATCTAGGTCAAAAACAGCAAGATATCTGGAACAAAAGAATGAATGGGAATTTTGATGCAAGTGCATTTACATTTAGCAATCGAATATTTTGTGATACTAATATCAGAACATGTTACACTAGCAAGCTCAAAGATAGCGTTGATCACTATTTTACAAATAGATTATTTAGATAATAGCTAATCCTTTTACCGAATAGAGTAAGATAAAATCTTACTCTATTCTTATCATATCTCATAATAAAGAGCCCTTCATGAAAAAATATTTAATACTCCCCCTGCTACTCATCTCAATGCAACTCATAGCACAACAACTTCCTACTGAAAAAAGTGTTATTGAAAAAAGCTTACCAAATGGACTCAGATATACAGTCATCAAAAATAACAAACCACAAAACAGAGCTGAAATTAGACTCTATGTAGGAGCTGGATCACTAGATGAGACAGAGGAGCAGAGGGGTTTGGCACATTTTGTTGAGCATATGGCATTCAACGGTATAAAACATTTCAAGAAAAATGAGCTAGTATCATACCTAGAGTCTATGGGCATGGTATTTGGTGGTGATCTTAATGCCAATACAACTCATGAAAGAACACTCTATATGCTCTCTGTGCCACTCAAAGAAGATAATCTAAAAAAATCTCTACAGGTAGTTAGAGATTGGGCTGACGGGCTCAATTTTGATCCACAAGAGTATGAGAAAGAGAGGAGAATCATACTAGAGGAGAGACGACTCCGAGATACTGCTGATATGAGATTGTTGAATCAGATGACCAAAGTATTTTATGGTGATTCGCAATATACACGCAGAGATCCTATAGGTAATGTAGATGTCATTAAGCAGAGCAATGTGAGTGTAGCCAAGGCATTTTATGATACTTGGTATAGACCTGAGCTTATGCATTTGGTAGTGGTAGGTGATATCAACACTACCAAAGTAATCCATATGATAGAGCAAAACATGGCATCCATAAAAAGTAAAAGTCACAAAAAGCAGACTGCCAGAGTAGCCAAAGATTTTAATCGTACTCAGATACTATCCATCACTGATAAAGAGCTTACAAGAGACTCTGTAAATATCTTCTATACAACTGATATCTCCCCTATGAGAACTCTGAAAGAGAAGAGAGAGGCACTACGCAAAAATATAGTACAGATGATTGTCAATCTCCAAGCCAAAGACCAGCTCTTGAGAAAAGACCCCAAGGCTATGGAGATGCAGATGTTTACAGATAGAGTGAGCAAAAATAGACAAGTGTATGGATTTGTAGCTACTTACAAAAATGGTAATGGGCTAGATGCATTAGAGGAGCTATATGGGTTTGTATCTAGCTTTGAAAAGTATGGCTTCTCTATTACTGATTTTGAGTTAGCAAAGAGATTAATCCTCTCAAATTTAGAGAAAACACACGCTAGATACATGGATATCCAATCCAAAGATATAGCAAAAATATTGGTAGAAACTATAGAAAATAACTCTACATATATAGATCACAACTATGATTATAATACTACCAAAAAATTGATCTCTAGTATGACATTAGAAGAGATCAACCAAACATTCAAAGATATACTAAATATACAAAATAGAGCTATCATATTCAAAGATACAATGGGTCATAAATTTGCTGAGAATAGAGTGTATGAAGTCCTCAAAAATGCGAGCAAAAATGCAGGTGATCTAAGTAAAGTAGAAAAAGTAGCTTCCCATATCATAGATACCAATCTCACTAAAGGCAAAATAGTATCTAAAAAGTTCGATAGCCAATTGGGTATATATAGCTATAAACTTGAGAATAATATCACCGTAGAGTTCAGACCAGATAGCCAGAATAAAAACCTACTAACTCTAGAGGCTTTTAGTGCAGGTGGATACTCTATCCTCAAAGGTGAAGAGCTTCTCATATCTAAAAATGCTACTAATATAGTGATGCAGTCGGCTCCAGCCAATTGGACCAATATTGAACTAGCCAAAATATTGACAGGCAAAGAGATAGAGGTAGTTCCATCTATCGAGCGATTTGGAGAGAAGATAGTAGCAACATGCAACACAAAAGATATAGATATGATGTTTGAGCTACTATATGCCAGAGTCACAAAAGCAAAGGTAGATACAAGAGTACTAGAAAATATGAAGGTAATGCTCTCTGACAATATCATTCAAGCCAAGCGTAATCCACAATATCTGCTTCTCATGGATGTACTCAAAGAGTATTACAATGATAACCCAGAGATAAAACCCATCTCAAAAGAGCAGATATCTAGACTAAAAGCCAGCTCTATATTGGCACTATATAGAGATAGATTTGCAGATATGAACAACTTCCATTTTGTCATCTCTGGTGACACTACTACAGAGACCATAGAGAGACTCATAGGTAAATATTTAGCTAACTTGCCTACACAAAATAGAGTAGAGGAATACAATACCAAGAGATACTCACATCCTAGTGGCAAGGTACAGATCACCAAATACTACAATACAGAGAACAGAGCAAACATCACAATGCAGTATAGCAGCAAGGTAGATTTCAATACTAAAAATAACCTTCGTACTATGATAGCCTCTAATATACTCTCCATAAGACTTCGAACTCTTATCAGAGAAGAGAAGTCAGGTGTATATAATATTGGGGTCAAAACAGAGCTGACTCATGAGCTCAAAGATGAAGCTATTACCAATATTACTTTTGCATGTGATCCCATCAGAAAAGATGAGCTCATAGATGCTATATACCCTGCTATAGATGAGCTAAATCGTAATGGTGTCACAACACAAGAGCTAGCAGAGCTAAAAAAAATGATACATCTAGAGTATGAGAAGCAGATAGGACAAAATAGTTTTTGGGCAGACAACATCATGAGTAGCCATAGATTTCATACCCCAAAAGATGATATCATCAATCTCCCAAAGATACTAGATAGTATCACCAAAGAGGATATACAAGAAACTGCCCAAGCACTATTTGGAGATGATATTCTGATAGCTATACTGATGCCCAAAAAATATCATGCAATAGATAAGCAAGGAGAGAAAAAATGAAAAACTTCAAACTATATTTTCTGAATGTCATCAAAAATCACTATATGGATTTTGATGGTAAGAGTACTAGAAGAGAGTATTGGTATTTTGTACTCTACTACTTTATCATAGCTGTTATATTTATTCTTATCGATAGATATCTACTCAATCCTATGCTGGGTATGACCCCAGCAGAATCTCTCAAAGGTGGCATACTACAAGGGCTCTTCGCTTTGGCACTACTATTGCCATCTATTGCTATTGGTATACGGAGGCTACATGATATAGCCAAAAGTGGATGGTGGATGCTGATAGTGTTTATCCCATTTGTAGGTGGACTTATACTAATCTATCTCTTTACAAGAAAAAGCCAATGAATAAGAGACTTAGCATACTAACCATCATCATATCAATGACTATTTTGCTCTTTGACATATTGACCCATATCCCATCTACACTACTTGGCAAGATAAGCTGTGGCGATAGATATATGACTCCAGTAGATGGGGTCATGGGTGATGTATCATGTGGATTCAATACCGATATGCACTTAGCAGCTACAATGATAGCTACTATGCTATTGGGGATAATACTATATATACTATCTTTACGCAAAACATCTAATGGATAAATCTATAATTATTTATAGATATATACTGTATAATTTGGGTTGATTATATATAAAAGGTAGGAGATGAGATATATTATAGCAGTTGTAATTAGCTTTGGACTTGGAGGTTGCTCTTTTTTAGGAGTTGTTTATAATGATAATTAGCTAATTATTCAAGCTTGAGCTACTATTAGTAACAGTAAGGTATAATAACCTATGAATTTCTATAAAACGCTACAGAACAATAATATAGCAATATCCACAGTACTTGATAAGAAGCTACTCTACTTAGATATAAAGAGGTATGATTAAACCATGAGCTATGTGAGATTTTTCGAATCTGTCTTTTGGCATCCTCGTTACTACCATAGGGTAGTCTCATGGATACTACTACCTATCTCCATAATCTATGCTATGGGTATGCAACTGAGAAGATGGATATCTAAACGCACCTCATACCCTATTCCTATCATCAGTGTGGGTAATCTCACGGTAGGGGGTAGTGGTAAGACACCATTTGCTATAGAGCTAGCCACTAGATATACCCATATGGGTGTAGCCATCATCTCTAGAGGCTATGGACGACAGAGCCAAGGGCTAGTGGAGGTAAGCCATAGAGGTAGAATACTAGCTACTGTAGAGGATAGTGGTGATGAGCCTATGCTTATGGCACTATCATTACCATACGCCTCGGTGATAGTTTCCGAAGATAGAAGTATTGCTATCGAGAGAGCTATTGAAAGTGGAGTTGGACTTATTATACTAGATGATGGATTCAACCGTGTTGAGATAGAGAAGTTAGAAATTCTACTAGAACCAAAAGAGATACCAAATAATCTACCACTACCATCTGGTCCATATAGAGAGCTAGCTTCCACCAAAAAAGTAGCCGATATCATAGCTATAGAGGGCAGAGACTTCCAAAGAGAGGTGAGCTATAAAAATCTATATGAAAAGATGGTACTACTCACCGCTATAGCCAACCCAAAGAGACTAGATGAGTATCTACCAGATGGTGTAGTAGAGAAGATATATCTAGACGATCATGCATACTTTTATGAGGAGACTATAGCTGAGTTGATAGAGTATCATAATGCAGACTCTATTATAGTCACACAGAAAGATATGGTCAAGATGAGCAAATTTAAGTTACCCATATCTCTAATAAAGCTAAAATTGCGTATAGATGATAATATATATCATAAGATTGATACATACCTAAAGGATTTTGATGAGTCATAGAACAGATATAGTACAGACGCTACTAGAGGCTTTGCCATATATCAAAAAGTTCAGAGATGAAACTATTGTGATAAAGTATGGAGGCTCGGCACAGAGTAGTAGTGAGCTCAAAGCTAAATTTGCCCAAGATATAGTAATGCTTCACACTATAGGTATCCGACCTGTAGTGATACATGGTGGAGGCTCTAGTATTACTCAGCTACTAGATGATTTGGGTATAGAGAGTAGATTTGTCGATGGACAGAGAGTCACTAGTAGAGAGGCTATGCGTATAGCAGAGATGGTACTCAGTGGAGAGATAAATAACGAAATAGTAGCCCTACTCAACTCCCAAGGAGCCAATGCAGTAGGAATATCGGGCAAAGATGGTAACTTCCTAGAAGCCATAGCCAAAGATGGTGGTGAGTTTGGATATACAGGCAATATAACCCATGTGGATAATACCCTACTCAATAACATAGTAGAGGATAATTTCGTACCAGTCATAGCACCCATCGCTAGTGGTGGTACCATAGGACACCCTGGATATAATATCAATGCAGATCTAGCAGCTAGCAAGATAGCCGCTTCTATTAAAGCAAGAAAGATACTATTTCTCACCGATACCCAAGGTGTACTAGATAAGAATGGAAACCTAATCAGAACTCTAGATATCCAAGAGACCGAAGCACTAAAAAATGATGGTACTATCCATGGTGGCATGGTACCCAAAGTAGATGCTTGTATGGAGGCTGTCAGAGGTGGAGTCAAAAAAGCCCATATCATAGATGGACGGCTAGAGCATTCACTGCTACTAGAGATACTCACCAACAGAGGAGTAGGTACATGTATAGAGCTATAGTAGCTACTACCCTAATCACTGCTATAGGGGTTGTAGGTTGTGGTGGTCTATCTGAGAGAGATATGATAGCCAACAGTAGAGGAGCTAGCTACTCACAAGGATACGGTGATGGGTGTCATACAGCCAAGAGAGAGATACATGAAAACAATACTACCAAACAGATAGATACTATCAAATATGCCCATAAAACTAGATATAAAGATGGGTGGGATGATGGATACAAAGAGTGCTTGTTTCGTGAGAAAAAGGTAAAAAAGAGAATTGGTGAGAGTGTACAAAAATAGTAAAACCTTTTTTGTCACACTTTTTGATATAATACGAGTAAAATTTCAATAATATAGGTGAATAGATGCTATTTAGAGAAACCCGTGGCAATGACGGCAAGAGATCTGATGCAGTAGAGTTCTCTACAGCTATACTAAACCCAAGTGCAAGTTTCGGTGGGCTATATGTCCCAGAGACACTACCCGATATGGGTATGGAGTTTTTGACAGAGCATATCAATAGTGACTACAAGACACTAGCATTTGATATACTTAGTAGATTTGGTATCGATATAGATGATGAGTTACTATGGGAGGCACTCTCTAGATATGATCACTTTGATGATGCCAACAATCCAGCACCATTAGTCAGTATTGAGGAGGACTGTTTCGTCTCAGAGCTATACCATGGACCTACTCGTGCATTTAAGGACATGGCACTTCAGCCATTTGGAGTAATCCTAAGTGCACTAGCCAAGAGTAGAGGAGAGCAGTATCTCATTATGGCAGCTACCAGTGGAGATACGGGACCTGCTACCCTAGAGACATTTAAAAATAAAGCCAATATCAAAGTGGCTTGTCTCTATCCTGACGGAGGGACTAGCGATGTACAGAGACTTCAGATGGTCACAGAGGATGCAGACAATCTAAAAGTCATAGGTATAGAGGGTAATTTCGATGATGCACAACAAGCACTCAAAGCCTTACTCTCTTCAGAGGACTTTAGAGAGGAGCTATCCCAAAGAGGTATCAAGCTATCAGCTGCCAACTCAGTGAACTTTGGACGAATCATATTTCAGATTATCTATCATGTTCATACCTATCTAGAGCTAGCACGCAAAGGTGAAATAGGACTAGGAAGCAAGATATATATGGCAGTCCCTAGTGGCAACTTCGGTAATGCCTTAGGAGCATACTATGCCAAAAAAGCGGGGCTTCCTATAGAGAAGATACTCATAGCTTCCAATATCAATAATATTCTCACCGATTTAGTAAATAGTGGAGTGTATGATATCAGAGATAGAGAGCTCATACTCACTCAATCACCAGCTATGGATATACTCAAAAGCTCAAATGTAGAGAGAGTACTATATGACAAGTTCGGAGCGAAGAGAACACGCGAGATGATGAGCTCACTAGAGAGTGATGGAGTCTACAAGCTATCTGGTGATGAGCTAGCGTCCATGAGAGAGGATTTTGATGCTATCTACAGTAGCGATACAGAGGGTAGAGAGGTGATAGCCTCATATGCCAAAGATGGATATATTATGGATCCCCATACCGCTACTTGTATCAAAGCATACAGAGAGCTAGGAAAGAGGGATATCCCTACTATTATCTGCTCTACTGCTGAGTGGACAAAGTTTAGTACAAGTGTAGCAGAGTCTGTAGGACTAGAGAGTAGCAGTGATACAGAAGCTCTTGATAAACTATCCACAGAGATGGAACTCACTATCCCCAAGATGATAGATCAGCTATTTGAAAAACCTATTATCCACGATAAAGTGGTACAGAGAGACAAAATCAAGGAGGAGATGTTATCATTTTTATAGTGATAACATAGAGACATGAATACTATTCGGATACTGATAACCCTAGCACTACTAAATACAGCCCTAACAGCCAGAGAATTCGCTAGCTGCAGAGAGTGGAGAGAGGGTGATAGCAAGTGTATGCCATATAGACTAGAACTAATCTCCGTTGCAGATATCATGTCCAAAGATCTATCTATCAAAAACGACCCAATAACTACTAAAATCACTACTATATTAGTAGCACCAAAAATAGACAATAGAGTATCATTCAAAAATATTATCGGTAAATATATAGCTAGAGAAGAGAGAAAATATAACGATACCGAACAGATAGAGCAGATAGAAAAACCTATTGCAAAAGAACCTATTACAGAAAAATTAATTATTGAAAAGCCTAGCAAAGAAGTAATAGTAAAAACCGATATAAAGAAAAAAGTAATAACCCCACCAAAACAGATAAAACCTAAAATAAACAAAGCAGACATGGCAGTAGCTATAGCCAAACCAACCAAGAAGCCTAAAAAAGAAGATATCAAAAGACCGACTAAAAAAATCTCATCAGCCGATATGGCAACTGCCTTACCTGCCAAAAAAAGCCCTAAAAAGAGTCCAAAGAGAAATACCAAAATATCCAAAGCCGATATGGCAACTGCACTTCCTGCCAAAAAAACTCCAAAAAAGAAAATCAAAATATCCAAAGCCGATATGGCAACCGCTCTACCTGCACTAGCTACCAAGGTACATAAAAAGAGACAGATTAATAAAGGCAAGTATGCAAAATACACTATCACAAGTGGTGACTCCATACTATCTCTAGCCAAAAAATACTCAGTAGAATCAAAAAAGATATATGAGATAAACGATATCAAGCGTAGCAGTATCATCAAAATAGGACAGAAACTATACCTACCCATACCACAAAAAAGGCTAGATACTATACGCACAGGTGACTATATAGTGGAGAGTGGTGACTCTATACTAGGTATTGCCAAGCAATTTAAAGTAAAAGTAGCACTACTAAGAAAATATAACCACTTTAGAAAAAAGAGCTCTATCCGTATAGGTCAAAAGATAATCATACCTCTACCACACAAAATAGCCCAACTAAAAGCCCAAGAGAGAGCGAGAAAGAGAAAAATGCTAGCCACCAAAAGAGGTAGAGCACGACTAGCCAAAATAGCACTCATCAAAGTAAGAGAAGAGAATAGAAAAAATAGTAAAAGAAAATTTAAGAAAAAGCTCAGTGTAGCAGCCACAGCATACACCTCTCAC
>Ga0256826_1002917_pt1 | contig 10328 bp, 5 predicted proteins | sample CV79metaG_FD_185975 | JGI IMG/M metagenome (GOLD analysis project Ga0256826, IMG submission 185975) | Hydrothermal vent microbial communities from East Pacific Rise, Pacific Ocean - CV79 | ecosystem: Environmental > Aquatic > Marine > Hydrothermal vents | place: Pacific Ocean: East Pacific Rise... | reverse complement strand
ACATGATAATGCCCTTTTTTGTCAACATTTACTTCTGTTACCTCTATATGCTCTAATCCTAGGTCAATTGATATACTGCTCATTATTATTCTTTTTTATATTATACATTCTATTAGCGTGTTTATTTGTTCTAATTTTACTCAATAAATGCTGTAATTTAGGGGATTAGTGGGTCACGGAAGGTGGGCAGCAATTCTAGTCATAACACACCGTTAGTAACGGTGTGTTATGACTTCATCTTCGATTTTTAAATTACCTTGAGTGGTAAGGGGATTCTCTTGTCTGTGGACTTTTGGGGTGCTAAAGTGTCAACTACTTTTTGGGGGGTATGAAGGATGCCCTAAAAACTGTTCAAGAAGTTGAAGCTGACATTATAAAAAATCTTACTCTGAAAAAGAGAGCATTCCCTGAACAGAAAAATCATTTTTCAAAATACTTCTTCTCATATTAGATGCTTTCCTGTCGCTTCTTTTCTGAAGTCTCTTATACTCAAATAAAATAATAGGTTTCCAAAATATATTTTCAACTCTACTCATAGCCTTATTTCTAAACCACTTTGAGGTATTATTCATCAATAAATCATCTTCTAAACTCACTATCTGTTGAACTGTTCCAGGTTGCCCCTTTCTTGCTGTTCTTCCAAAAAGCTGTTTATCTACCCGTTCTGAATCATGTCGTTCTGTGGCAATCACATGTAGTCCACCAACCTCTAGAGCCTCTTGTCTTAGTTTTATGTCTGTCCCTCTTCCTGCCATATTGGTGGCGATGGTAACCATTCCGAGTTCTCCTGCTTTGGATATAATCTCTGCCTCTTTTTCATAGTAGAGTGCATTTAGAACTTGTTGTTTGATATTTATCTTTTTTAACTCATTTGATAAGTTTTCACTATCTTCAATGCTTCGTGTTCCTATTAAAATGGGTTGTTTTCTCTTATGAACTTTGGCAACCTCTTTTATAACGAGTTTCCACTTCTCATCTTTATTTTTAACAATTTTCTCTTTTAAAACCTTATACCTATTGGGTATTCGTTTTGGAATCTTTAGTGTTGCTAAACGATAGATATACCAAAGTTCAGACTCCAACTTCTGTAGTGTTCCACTCATTCCAGAGATATTTTTATAGAGCCTAAAAAACCTCTGAAAACTCATCTTAATATGAGTTTCAGTGGGGTCACTTAGTTCAATACCCTCTTTTGCTTCAATAGCTTGATGCATACCACCTCCCCAAGAACGGTCGGGCATTAATCTCCCTGTCTTCTCATCTACAATAATTAGTTTACCCTCTACAATAACATAGTGTGTTCCATTAAGATAAAAAGTTCTTGCAATAATTGCCTGTTTTAAGAGATACTCCCGTCTATTTTTTGATTTCCAAAGTGCTGTAAAAGATTCACTAAGCTCTTCAATAAAATCTTCTCCCTCTTTGGTAAGAAAGACCTCTTTATGTTTACTGCTGATGGTATAATGCACACTCTCTTTTAACTCTCTTGATACATCTCTAAAGCTAATAATAGCATCACTCAAAGGTCTGTTCTCTTTAGGTACAGATATAATTAGAGGAACAATCGCTTCATCGGCTAAGAGACTATCAGCTTCATCTATAATAATATTGTGTAACCCTTGAACGAGAGATTCATCTTTTTGCTCTTTTTTTAAACCATTTAAGAGTAGAGCATTAAAATCTTCAGCATAAGAACTCTCCATCTGGTCTCGTAAGAAATCTGCTAAAATTGCATTACTTGTGGCATATATAATTGATTTTTTGTAGTTAATTTGTTTCTCATCTCTCTGCATCTTTCCATCAATAAAACCGACAGACAAGCCACAAATAGCATAAAAATCACTCAACTCATCTGCATCTCTTGATGCCAAATAGTCGTTAGATGTCACAATATGACAAGGTTTTCCACCCCAAGCGTATAAAACAGCTGTTAATCCAGCTGTAATAGTTTTCCCCTCTCCTGTATGCATCTGAATAATAAAATTCTCGTACATCGCTAAAGAGCCTAAAATCTGTACGGTATAGGGGTTAATCTTTAGAGTTCTAAAAGAGGCTTCACAGATAAGTGCTAAAGCTTGATGAAGTAGCTCTCTATCTTTTTTGACTCTGCCTAATCTAAATTTAATTTTAAACTCCTGAACTTTTTTTGCAAACTGCTCTTCATTTAATATTTTATAGGTTAGACTAAGTTTTGCTATCCTCTTCGCCTCTCTTAGCAGAAAAAGACGATGTGGATATAATGAGTAGAGTTTTCCTGTTATGGTTTGCATGAATGCATCAAATCCATCTAATGGTTTTGAATCTTTTTTCAGATTTTTTTGCTGATAAGCTTTTGATAAATTTATCATGGAGCTACCTTAAATTTGATATTTTCGTTGCATTAACTGCTCTATATAACGACTAAACTGCTCTGCTAAAGAGCTATCTTTAAGTTGAATTCTTAAAATCCCTGAACGATGATGTAGAAATAGAATATCTTCTTGTTCAACAGAAATATTGGCTCGAATCTCAAAAAATGCCTCTACACTTTTTTTACCAGAGGGGTCTTCTTGGGAGACTTTAATATCTCCACCACCAAACCACCCCAAAACAGCTGAAGGAAGAATATATTGTTTGTAAGGAATCAATTTTATACTCTCAATTTGAACAGTATCTTTTGTAATACCATAGAGTTTCAGGGTTGAATTTAGAAGTTTATTTTCAAAAAGGTTATACGCCTCCTCTTGTGGAACAACTGCTGTAAATCTAAAACCTTTTTTAGGAATAATAACACCTAAATGAGCTCCTTTCTTAATAAAGCTTTTCTTCAAAGAGTTTATTGTTTTAGAAATCCAAACTCCCGACTCTTCTGCATAAATCATTAACTTTTTTCTTTTCTCTTCCAAAGTTTTAATCTTATTTTTCAATAGTGCCACTCGCTTCTTGAGAGGCTGTAGGCTTGAAATATCCTCTTGTGCTTTTAGCTCTAGTGATAAACTCTTTTTTAACTTAACTCTTAGAGTTTCTAGCTCAATCTCCATCTCTTCATTTACAAGTTTTGCAATCAAATCACCACTTTTAATCTTTTGACCATTATGGATATAGACCTCTTCTAAATCCCCTTCACTAGGAGCATAGACCGAAGAGAAACCGTTTGCATACAGAACTCCTGAAGCTCTAATAGAGTTTGGAAAAGGAAGAAACATAAAAGAAATCAAAATTGAAGATATAAAAGCTGATGAGATAACTATAGCCTTGGCTCTGTTTTGATTGAGTTCGGGACTATTTAAAAGGTAGGTAAAGAGAGTATAAAGAGGTTTAACAAACCATAAAAACAGAGAAATACTCCCCATAATAACCCCAAGAATGAATATTTGGTCGGCCACAAATAGCATAATGGTTAGTGAAACTAAAAGTCTATATAGATAACTTAATACGGCATAAGAGTTTAACCAAAAGAGCTCTTTTAATGAATTAGCAGGTGAAATAATGTATGAAATATTAAAAATATTCTTTTTGAAAAAATAGAAAAACTGCTGATTGGCTCGTTTTGATAGGTTTGGAATCTCTAATATATCAGAGAGCATATAGTAGGCATCTAGTTTCAGTAGAGGATTAATATTGAAAACCAAACTTGATATTGAACCAATAATCATGACATTAAAACTAAGAGCATGAATAAACCCATCTCCTGTATTAATCCAAATTACTGTGGCAATAGAGGCGATAAATAGCTCTACTAACATACCTGCTGAACCTACCAAGACTCTTTGCCATCTGCTTCTAAACCCCCAACTGCTACTAACATCTACAAAAGGTAGAGGAGTAAAGATTAAAAACATCAATCCCAATGTATGTACAGGACCTCCAAACTTTTTGCAAATCATGGCGTGTCCGAACTCATGCAAAATTTTTAGTATAAATAGCGTAATATAGAGATAGACTAAGTTGTGAGGAGAGAGCATACCTTGTGCTTGAACCAAAACCAAAGTGTTGTTATCAATTACTATTTTAATAGCATAGATAATCATCCCTAACCAAATGAGGAAACCAAAACGACTAAAAATAGCTTTTGTCAAAGGGTGGATGAAGTCTAGGAAACTATTTGGATTAAGCAGAGGTATCTTAATAAAAAGAAAACTCATAATTTTACTTTTTATAAGTTTTCCTTTTTGCTCTTTATATCGTCTAAATACCTCTTCACTCTGTACTCTATTTTTAAAGAAAAGTAAGTTATTTAGATGCAGTTGAGACAAAAGTTTGACCACTTCATCTTGAGTAGGGGAAATAAGAGGATATTTAGATAGATAATCCTCCCAACTCTCTTCTACTGTAGTTTCAGGATTTAACTTAACAATAAATTTATAGGCTTCGGGTTTGATTCTAAAAAATTTATTGTTAAAACTATCTTTTAAAATATACCACTCCTCCCCTCGGTAGTGCTGTTTTTGTACCGTAACATTGGTCAAAAGTGAGACCTTTAATCCTGAAACAATATGCCAAGAGTTAGAAAAAATCTGTTCATTCATCTTCTATATCCAAAAATAGATATGTATAAATTCAATAAAATTATGTGTTAATATCCATAAAATATTTCTCTGACCAACTTCGATTTTAGCAACACCACTCATCCCTGCCCTCCACCAATTCTCTGGAGAATCAATAACTTTGGCTTGTGCAATAAATATATTTCCTCCACTCTTATCTACCTCTGCCATAGGAATAATGTTCTCTATTTTAAAATGATACCTCTTATTAGGCGAAGAGAGCAGAGCAAACTCCCCACCCAAAGAGCTATTTATCTCATCAATACTACTCTCTGGTATTTTCAACTTCAAATATAAATTGACAGATTGAACCACCTTAAATAGTAAATCTCCCTTGGCAATAGGTGCACCCAAAAGTTCCTCTTTATTCCCTGCAATAATTACACCTTTTAGAGGAGAGAATATATCTGATTTTTTAAGATAATAATTCACACTCTCCAAGTTTAACTCTGCCTCTTTTTTATTTAAGAGTGCTATACTCATATCTGCCAATGAGTTTTTGGCTCGTGCCTTTTCTGATTCACTCTCATACTTATTAATATCTACTAAGGCTTTAGACTCTTTAAGGTAGAGTTCATCCTTATCCAAACTTAAAAGTTTATCCCCCTTTTTAACCTTGTCTCCTGCATGAACATTCACACTGTAAACCAAACCATTGAAAGGTGCTGAAATAAAGGCTATATTGTCTGTCTCTAAAGAGGATACTACCTCTATTTTATAACTCCATTTTCCAAAGGAACTATATATAATAAAAGCCAATACTGCAACTATTAAGAACTTAAGGAAAGTATGTTTAAGTGTAAAAAAATTACTAAGAGACTTTCTTGCTTTTAATACTATACGACTTCCAATCCAACTATCTTTAAAATGAAGTTCATCTAGCCATGGTGTAAGATAATTTGATACTAAGCGTATAAGAATCAACTCCTTTTCTGAAAAAGAGCCTTCTCCTTTTTCACAACTCATTACCCCAACAACACGACTACCAACTCGAAAAGGGATAGAGAGTACCTCTTTTGCTTTATATGTATCAATATAGTGATGATGTGCAAATACAATACTATCTCCCAACTCTTTTAAGGGATAGAGTATCTCCTTATTTTGGTCTGCTGACTCCTCATACAACGCTTCCAAAGCACGAATAGACTCCATATTTTTATCAAATTTCTCAATATGACTAATTGCAATAGGATTAATATAGGAACCTTTCTCCCACCCAAGACTTACCTTGGAACAGTTGAAGCGTATTGCTATCTCGTTGACTAGAAACATTGATGCTAAAATAAACTTCTCTTGAAAAATAATTTTTGATAAAATCTCTAGAACATCAATACCTAGAGAGTCAGTTGTTCCATTCGGAACAGTTGGAGATGCTACATACTCCTCTGTTCTTTTCTCCCTTCTAAAAAGAGTATCTGGAATATCACTATTCATCAGCGTACGAATAATCATCTCAGAGAGATATTTTTGTGTTTGATATTCAATAATAAAAAAGATAAAGGAGGCACTTTTTTCAAAACTATTATCTATTTTCACAGCAAAAGATATTTCATTCTCAAAATCTAACCACTCAATACTAATACCCTCATAGGCAAAACCATTTTTTATCACTCGACTGCTCATCTGTAGTGCCAACTCTATAGCCTCTTTTTTCTCATCAATAGAATTATCAAAACCATAACTACTCAATAGATTCCACTCTTTATCTCTTTTTTGATGTAATAAAAGTGAAATAGGAGACTTTACCAAAAGTGCAGAGTATTTTAAAAAGTTTTCTAAACAGACTTTAATATTTTTATCAGAATCTCTTATAGCCTTAATATGGTCAATTAACTCTTTAGGTTCATAACTCTCTTTACTTTGAGAAATCACTTAGACTCTTTACTATTTTTTGATAAATTATTAATGTTAATGGTTGCTGATAGCCCAGGTATGATACGATTTTTAATATTAGAAAACTCTATCTTAACTCTTACCAAACCACTTGCCATATCTGCCACAGGAGAGATAAATGTAACTTTTCCTTTTTTGTTTGCCATAATACTTTTAGTTTTTACAGTAAAATCAATATTATTACCTACTTTTAATTGACTACTATACGCTTCATCAATATTAATATCAATATAACAGACATCTGCATTAACCACACGAATAAATGGTTTTCCTGCTTTTGCCCACTCCCCTTCTTGCAGACTAACTTCAGTCACAATACCTTTAATTGGAGATTTAACTGTATATTTAGAGAGTAACTGACGAGCTATTTGATATTCAACTTTCTCTTTTTTCTCATTCTCTCTTTGCATCTGAATCTCACCGTTAAGAATATAATATTTACTCTCTAAAATCTGCAACGCATCTCTACTTACGCTTTGTGTCTGATTATAGAGTTTCCTTGTTGAGTTAAGTAGAGATTTCTGAATCTTTCTATTTTTTAACGCGGCGTTTAATTTAGACCTATCTTTCCAAATGATTTTTCTTCTATTTACCTCTAGTTGCTGTAGATAATTCTTAAGTTCCAAAATTGTCTGCTTTTGCTTTACAGCAGAACCCTCTTTCAAAAGAATTTTTTTGATAACCCCATCTAATGGAACACTAATCTTTACATCATGAATTGGTTTTATAATACCAATAAACTCATCTGCTTTTATACTCATGCTACTTAAAATAAGCAGACTTGCCCATAATACTCTTTTTTTCATCTCTATCCTCATCTTTCTAAAAGTTTTAAATTTAATTTTTCTATATTATTTTGATTATTTGAATCAAAAATCAACTTAATATTCTGTTTTGCTAACAGACTTCCTGTTGCTTTATTTAGTAGTGCTTCTGCTACTTTAAATTTAACAACTGAATTAAAAAATCTTCTTTTTGTACTCATAAGTTTATCTTCATACTCCAAAACATTTTTCATCCTAGATTTCCCTAACTTTAATCTCTTACGCTCTATATTTAGAAGTTGCGTTTTCAAATAAACTTCCTCTCTATACTCATCTAATTTAAGTTTTTCTATCTTTAGATGCTCTATCTTGGTTGAAATAGTATTATAGATTTCTGTATGAAATGCCTTTATAGAGAGTTCTAGATTCCTTAGGTTTATTTTAGAGATAGCTAAATTCTCTTTTGCTATCTCATTTCCATATAGTGGTACTTCTAAATTAAGCTCTACACTCCATGAGATTTGATTATCACACCCTCCACCACTACAATATAGTGCATTATTTTTTTCACTACTCAAACCTAAAGTTGATATGTTTGTACTTAAAGTCAAATCCACTAACTGTTGACTCTCTTTATATTTATACTCTAATTTAGCAAGTTCTAATTGCATCTTAGCCAGTTTTAATTCAGGCAGATATAAAATAGATTTTTTATAACTTTTTCTTATATCAAGAGTTAATTTTTCGGTTCCAATGTTAGGTATATCTTTGGCCAAAAAGAGAGTTGAATAAGATGAATAACTAGAAGCATTTAATAAAGAGAGAAGCCGATTTGTAAGCTCGGTAATTGTTGCTTTCAAAGATAAAAGTTTTGTTCTTTTTTGAAAAATTGAACTTTTAACCTCAAGAATCTCTGTCTTAGGAATCCTTCCATAATGAGCTAAAGATTCAATATCTTTTAACTGCTGTCTTGTAATAATTAAAGTATTTTTCCAACTCTCATATAGCTTTTGAGTACCATATAGTCTCCAATAAAGTCGTATTGTTGTTGCAATCAAATTTGTCAACTTATTTTTATACTCTACTTTACTAATTTCTGTCTGAATTTTTGCCATATTGATTTTTGCATAGGTAATATCTGTACCCATACCACGAAGGAGAGGTTGTTTAAAAGAGATACTAAAACCATCACTATATTCTGCATCATAATCTTCTGTTTTTGATATTAAATTGGTATCTCTCTTTCTATCTACAAAACCAATTTCCCACTCTCCACCTGTAGGAACTAATCCACCTACACTTATCCCTAAGTTTTGCATCTTTTCACGATAAGTCCCACTAAAACCTCGTGCAGCTGACTCTGCTGCACTATTTGGAACATTTGTTCTACTGTATTTTGTAGAGATTTTAAATTTTGGTTCAAATATCCCCTTCTCCATAGATACTTTATGTTCCCCAGTTTTCACTTTCATCTTTTCTAAATAAAGCTCATAGTTACGTCTTAAAATTTCATTAATAATACCATTTAATGAAACATCAACTCTATTACACTCCTTACTACATAAACCAGCTAATAGAGTTTTATTAACTGACTTATCAATAGGGTTAGCTTTTATGCTACTAGCATTAGTTTCAACATTAACTAATAAAACTAAAAGCAAAATCTTCCATACATTTATCATTATACTCCTTTATTATATTGCAATATCTTCTATCCAATACTCTCTATTGGGAGTAGCAGTTGTTGAACTTGCATACTCCTCTAAACTATATAAATCAAATATTGGTATACCGAAATCATATATAAAGTTTAATTGTCGAAAAAACAGTTCAGAAAATTCTATATAAATAGCCTCTGGCTCTTCAAATATATTATCATTTAGCTTTAAATCCTCGGTAGATAAATTCTCTTCTATCATAGAAATCTCAACAGTTACTAATTTACTCTTATCTAAGTTTTGAAAAGATAAAGAGGAGTTTACACTTGCCAAACTTAATTCATTTGTTATATTTAAATCATTTCCTAATGTTTTATCTACAAATAGTAAAGACCACTCATCTACTGCTTTAGACACAGTAAAAGCATGGTCATTAATATTAAATAGAAGGTTACTCGCATTAGAGATACTAGAACTTATATAAACAGTTGAAACATTTATCTCGATAACTTGATTTTGAAAACTTTCTAAATTATTTTCTCTAAATAAACCTACTTCATAACTACCTTTCCCTGTAAAATATAACTCTTTTGATACAATATTTACAAGCTTATTACTATTGGAATCTTGAATAGAGCCTTTATCCGAAACACTTAAAGAAATTTTATTCTCTTTTGCTTTAAGTGTAGCTAGAGAAATATTCTCTTCTGAAACATAAGATATATTTCCAAAACTAGAGACAGTAGATGTATCTTTCTTCATAACTATACTCTTCTTTGCATTAAACTCAATATTATTACCTGCAACAACACTACTGTTTTGAACTATAACCCCATCTGCTCTAATATCAAGATTTTCCGTTGCAACTATTAGCTCATTTAACATGATATCTACGGCATTTATATTAATATTGCTACCAATAATAGTATCAGATAGAATAATATTCCCATTATCAGATACCATAGAAATTTCTGCTTCTCCATCAGATGCATTAAGTTTTGCAAAGTTTAGATTATTTGATGCATAATAATTAATTGCACCATTTTTTGATTGAGTAAATAGATTATCATTCATTTTAATATCATTACCTGCTTCTATAAATATACTCTCTTCAGCATATATATTAGCATTTTGAGTTATATCTTGAAGTGCCTTTATATGTATCTCCTCATCACTTATCATCTCGCTATTTTGGTTAATATCAACTGCACTTAAATAAATTGTACCAGTTACTTTTACTACTCCATCTAAGAGCATACTCTTACCTGCAATAGCAGTCACTGTTCCTGAAACATCAATTATGCTAAGAACAATATCTCCCTTTGAATCTACACTCATATCTTCACCTATACTCATATCACCTTTTTGAGTAATGTTAGCTCCTAAAATAGTTATATCTGAACCTACTGTAACTCTATCATTAAGTAAAATATCCCCTTTCGAATCTACACTCATAGCTCCTGAAATATTCATAAGTGCTAATGTTG
>Ga0256826_1002916_pt1 | contig 10332 bp, 5 predicted proteins | sample CV79metaG_FD_185975 | JGI IMG/M metagenome (GOLD analysis project Ga0256826, IMG submission 185975) | Hydrothermal vent microbial communities from East Pacific Rise, Pacific Ocean - CV79 | ecosystem: Environmental > Aquatic > Marine > Hydrothermal vents | place: Pacific Ocean: East Pacific Rise... | reverse complement strand
AAAACATTTTTAATTACCTTTTGGAATTAAATTATTTTTTTCTAATACTGCTTTTATGCCTTGAGAAGCTGTTACATCTGTAGCTTTTACTTTTTTACCAGCTTTAAGTTTTACAAGTGCTGATACTATGACTTTATCACCATTTTTGAGTCCACTTTTAACACTTATATAGTACTTACTTGAATAATTAGTAACTATATCGCTTCTTTTAATTGTTGAGTTTTCATCAACTACATAAACATAACTTCCAAGTTGATCATTAAATATGACTTCTGGCGGAATCATTAAAAATTTATACTTATCATTTATAAAAAGATTAATATAAACAAATGTACCCGGAAGTACTTTTGAATTTTTGTTTTTTATAGTCGCACGCATAGTGATAGTGGATGTTAAAGAGTCAACTGTATTGTTTGAGAAGTCAACATAGCCATCAAGTCTAATTTCATTTTTACTCCCAGGCACTGTAATAAAAGCATCTGGTTTATCTTTGTTTCTATATTTTTGGAACATTCTTACATCTGTTTGAGATGGAGAAAAGTAAGCATAAATAGGGTCTGTACTCACTATAGTTGTTAAAAGTGTTGATTCAGTTTGACCAACTAAATTTCCAATATCAACATGTCTTACACTTGCATTTCCACTGATTGGAGCTGTAATAATTGTATAACTTAATTCTAGTTTTGCTTTTGTTATTTGTGCAAGATCTCCTGCAATAGCAGCTTTTAATCCAGCTTGTTGTGCTTGGTATAGCTCAAGAGTAGCACGAGGAGCTAAACCTTCATCAACAAGAGGTTGGTATCTGTTAACATCAGCTGTAGCAAGTGCTAAAGATGCTTCATCTTGCTGCTTCTTAGCTTTAGCTGCATTTAAAGCTGCAATATATTCACCCTGCTGAATTTTGAAAAGCTTTTGACCTTTTTTTACAAAATCACCATCTTTATAGTAAATTTCTTCAAGAACTCCTGAGACTCTTACTCTTACTTCTTGATCAGAGCTTGCTTTCGTCATACCTGTATACTGTTTCCAAATAGGTACAGGTGCTTTTTGAACCGTAATTGTATTTACTTTAAGTACCGGACTCTCTTTTTTAATTTGTACAACTTTTTCGTCAGAACATGCAGAAAAAAGTATAAGGGAAGAGAGAAAGAGAGTATTTAATAATTTTGTTGACTTTATCATTAGATTTGACCTTTTGAATATAGTTATATTTTTAAAGATTATAGCGCAGTAATATTATCTTGAACTTTGTTCCTAATGAAAGGAAAGCTTAAACTCTAAAGATGTAAAATAATTATTGAAGGACAATTAATGAAAAAAACTATTTTACTACTCCTTGTAACTCTTAGTCTCAATGCAAAGATTATAACTCCAAATGATGTTTATGCCGAATCTATGTTGATTCAGAGTCATTTACATTTTTTACTTAAGCATTATGAAGTACAACATAATCATGAAGAGATTAGCAAGCGTACAACCCTCTCTATAAACTTAAAACCAAGAAATGCTTGGCAAAAATCTTATGAAATACTCGTAAAAATAAATATGCTTCGGGCACAACATAATTTACCAAGAATTGAGCCTATAGGAATGGAACCAGTTGAAAAACTAAATCCCGATATGGTGTATGAGATGACACAGAGAATATTGGCAGAGATTAAAATTTTTGAAATAAGAAATGATATAAATCCTCCACTGTTTAAAGTAAAAAAGTATAGAAATAAAACACCTCTTGATGTTTATAATAGTTTTGGACATATCTCAGCAACTTTTGATGAGTTAAATCATGCAGAACTCTCTCCTAGTTATGTTTTTGCTGAAACTATGAGAATATATGATGATTTAACACTTATCATAAAGCATTTAAATATAAAAGACAAAACGGTGCCTTCACAAAGGCTATTAAAAGCTACACCAAAAGATTCTCTAAAAATTTCAATGAAGGTTTTAGAAAAAATCAAAGTACTTCAAAGAAGTGTAGGTATAGATACAATTGATATGTCTGCCTTTAATAAAAAAGATGTTTTACCTAGTGATGTTTACAGTATAACAGGTGTTATACTCTCTGAATTACAACCGATTAAGGCATATATAGGTCTAAAAGATAAAGTGACAACTCCAGCTCTTGAGTATAATAAAAAAGTTCCATCTGATATAGAACAGTTAATGCAATGGAATTTTAGAAAACTGAGCTTAATTCATAAATTGCAGAGGAAATAATAATGAAAAGTTCATCACTCTATAATAAAATATTTTTAATCTTTATCATAACAATAATTGTATCAATAAGTCTTATATCAGTTTATAGCATAAAGAGTACATCAGATGCTTATACAGACTCTGCATATCAAATTTCAATGAAAAATACTAAATCAATAGAAGTTGAAATGAAGAGAAAATTGGAACATGTTCCAAAAGATATACTCTATATGACAAACTTTTATGCACTAGAGAAGTTTTTTATATGGAAGTCTATGGGTGAAGTAAATAAGGCAAATGAGTGGAGACAAGTCTACTCTGATGCCCTGATCGATTTTTTAAATTCGAAAAAAGATTACTATCAAGCACGAGTTATAAGCTTAGATGGAAAAGAGATAATAAAAGCTACATATTACTCTAGTTCTGATGAAGCACGCTTAAGTACAGATACTGAGCTACAAAATAAAGCAGGTAGAGATTATGTAGAGAAAGCAAAACTGCTTAAAAAAGGTGAATTTTTTATATCAAAAATGAATTTAAACATAGAAAATGGAAAGATTCAAAAACCATATACTCCAGTTATAAGGTACTCTAGTCCTATTGTTGATTCAAATGGTATTCTTGTCGCAGTTTTTGTTATCAATTATTATGCAGATGAAATTTTAAATATCATACAAACAAAGATTGATAAAAGTAAAAATAGTGATATTTCATACTATTTACTAGATAAAAATAGTAACTACTTATTTCATGTTAATCGTTCTAAAAGATGGAATGCTCAGCTCAAAAATGGTTTTAATTTTAAGAGTGAATATTTTGCAATAGAAAAAAATATTCAACAAAATTTATCAGGCTCATTTTTGAAAAATGGAAATATATACTCTTATCAGAAAATTTATCCTATGAAAGATCATAAAGAAAATTACTGGTATATTGTTTCTAGTGTTAATGAAGCAGTTGCTCTTTCAAAGCTTGATGATTTTAAAGATTTTTTTATATTATTAGTTTTAGTAATTATTTTAGTTAGCTATATAGTTATTCGGTATTTTATTCTTAAAATGACAGAACCTCTAACTGAAGTTACTAAGCAGTTAAAGGCACTCTCTAATGGAGAGATTTTAAAAACAGAGATAGATTATGAATATAATGATGAAATAGGTCAAATTGTTAGGTCAACACACAAAGTTGTTTCTGCAATTGAAAAAACAATTCATCAAGCAAATTCAGTAGCCAGTGGTGATTTTTCACAAGAGATAGAACTACTTGGACACAATGATAAGCTTGGTCTTGCTATTACAGATATGACCAACAGATTAAAAGAGATAGCCCAACTTGCTCAAAATTTATCTGTAGGAAATTATGATACAAAAATCATTGCTCAGAGTAGTGATGATAAACTTGGAATAGCTCTTCTTAATATGATTAGCTACTTAAAATCGATAACAGATGTAGCTGAAGCAATCTCGAGAGGAGAAATCTCCTTAGATTATAGCCCTGTAGGTAAAAATGATACACTTGGTAAGTCTATGTTAGATATGCTAGGGTATTTAAAAATGATTCTCTTACACTCTGAGTCTATATCAAAAGATGACTTCTCTCATGAAATAATTTTACAATCAAATAAAGATGAGTTAGGACTTGCTATCTCTAAAATGACAAAAATACTTTCATATAATTTTGATAAAAATAAAAAAGAAAATTATTTTAGTGAAGGAATAGCAATTTTTACAGATAAGCTTTCTGGAATTACTGATCCTTTAGATTTAGCTCAAAATGCTATGTCAATGGCAGGTAGATATGTTGATGCTGTAAAAGGTGTCTCTTATATGTTTGATAAAGAGAATAAAGAGCTTAAACTTAGTGCTTCATTTGCATTTGAAAACAGAAATGAGCTCCCTGTGGTAATTCAGCTTGGAGAAGGTGTTATAGGACAAGTAGGCCTAGAGAGAAAATATATATTACTTAAAGATGTAAAAGATAAAAATTATTTAGTTAAAACTGCTACAATAAGCTCTTTACCAAAAGATATTATTATTTTTCCTTTACTTCATGAGGATGAACTCTTTGGTGTAGTTGAGTTTATATCATTAGGTGGTTTTTCAGATATTCAAAAAGATTATCTATTAAAAGCATCTTCCATTTTTGCTTTAGCACTGTACTCAACAATTCAAACTAAACAGATAAAAATACTCTTAAATCAGTCACAAAAAGCATTTGAAGAGCTACAGACTCAAAGTGAAGAGTTACAAGAGACAAATGTTCAAATGGAAGAACAACAGCAACAACTTACACTACAAACACAAGAGATGAAAAAGCAAAATGAAGCTCTGAGTGATGCCAAAATAGAGATCGATGAACGTGTTGTTGAGATAGAGAAAGCTTCTAGATATAAAAATGAATTTTTAGCGAATATGTCACATGAGTTAAGAACACCTTTAAACTCTATAATATTACTCTCAAAATTACTTTCAAAAAATCAATCACAAACACTCTCTACCTCTGATATTGAAAAAACAGATGTCATAAATAGAGCAGGAAATGATTTACTTCTTCTTATTAATGATATATTGGATTTAAGTAAAGTAGAATCAGGAAATATGGAGTTAGATAATAGCTATGTTAGCAGTAGCGATATTATTGATGAGCTAGAAGGACTGTTTTCTGTGATAGCAAGTGAAAAAGCTGTTGCCTTTGATATAGATGATCGTTTTAACTCTAACTTTATGATTGATAAAACAAAATTTCTACAGGTATTAAAAAATCTACTTAGTAATGCCTTTAAATTTACAAAAGAGGGTGCTGTATCCTTATCAATCTTTAAAGTAAATGAAAATATAGTCTTTGAAGTAGCAGATAGTGGAATAGGTATACCTCAAAATAAACTAGACACAATTTTTGAAGCATTTAAACAAGTTGATGGTTCAATTAGTAGAGAATTTGGCGGAACTGGTCTTGGACTCTCTATAAGTAAAACAATTGTAGAACTTATGCAAGGGACAATAGAAGTAGAGAGTATAGAGGGTGAGGGTAGTCGTTTTATAGTGACATTAAATTTACATGAGCAAGATGAAACTCCTTTAATTAAAGAACCTTCTATCGAAAATATAAAAGAGAGTGAATTACTAAAAATAAATACTATCTCTATGATAGATGAAAATAATGATATCTCTCATTTAGAAAATGAACTTCTTGGAAAAAATATTTTAATAGTTGATGATGATAGTAGAAATATTTTTGCATTAACTTCTGTATTAGAGAGTATGGAAGCTGAAGTATTTAGTGCTTTTGACGGGAAAGAAGCTATAGAAGTTCTAGAAGAAGAGTATGGCATTGATATAATTCTTATGGACATTATGATGCCTGTAATGGATGGTATAGATACTATAAAAGCTATCAGATCTATGGATAAGTATAAAGAGATACCAATAATCGCAGTGACGGCTAAAATGATGCCTGAAGACAAAGAGGCTTGTTTTGATGCAGGAGCAGATGATTATCTCGCAAAACCTATTGATAATGTTGCACTTGTTTCGATGATTAAGGCTCTGGTAGAGTAGATGTTAAAATATTTTGAGGATAGTAGGAGTTGCTATATTATACTAAACTATCCCCTTGTGCAAGAGGATACACTATCTTTAAGAAGGTTATTTTTAGAAAAAAAATATGATAATTATACTCTTGAATTTGGACGAATTTATAGTATAGATGCAGAACTTTTGAACTTACTCTATAGAGAAATGAAAATAAATAAAGTTAAGATAGAAATTATAACTCATAAAAATAGATTAAATAGATATTTTCATCAGCTAGATATAAGTAGTAGATTTGAGTCTATTATAAGTAAAGATGTTAAAAAAATTGAAGATATGGAAGTTTTTCTTATTGGTGGGAGTGCTGACTCTTCACCTAAAATCATAAATATATTAAAAAAAATAGATATAAAAAATATAATTGTTGTAATAATTCAACATATTGATGCTCATACAACAAATCATTTTGATGAAATACTGCATCAATACACCTCTTTAAATGTCTGTTATGCTAAAGATAATGAAACACTAAAAAAGGGTGCGATTTACCTAGCTCCAGCAGATAAACACTTTAAAGTAAATGCTGGTTTAGTGCAATTAAATGATGATGAAAAATATAACTTTTCAAGACCTTCAATATCGATTAGTTATGAATCTTTTAGTAATTACTATAAAGAAAAACTAGTAGTACTTCAAGAGTGTGGATATGCATCTGATGGAGTAGATAAGTTAAATCTTGTCGTTGCTAATAAATCAACTCTACTGATTCAATCTGCTGATGAGTGTGAAGCAAAATCTATGGTTGAAAACGCAGCTAATACAGAATTTTATGATTACATTTTCAAAGAAGAAGATATATCAAGATATATTAATTTTCGTACATTAAACTACTCTAAAAATGAGTGGCTTACTTACCTACTAGATGAAATATTTTCTAAGTATAAATATAATTTTAAAACTTATAAAAAAGATTTACTTTTACGAAGATTTAATGTTTTTATGATTAAACACTCTATCATGACAGTTAAAGAAGCTGTTGGAGTGATACTCTTTAATAAAAGTGCATTTAAAGGCTTTTTTTTAGAGCTCTCAATTAATGTTTCAGAACTTTTTAGAAATCCAAACTCATTTAATACTTTTTCAAAATTTCTCCAAGAGACATACTCAAAAAGAACTCGAATTAAGCTTTGGAGTGCAGGTTGTAGTAGTGGTGAAGAGGTTTACTCAATTCTTATATTATTAGATAATTTAAAAATGCTTAATAAAAGTACTCTTTATGCAACTGATTTTAATGGAGTAATCTTAGAAGAAGCCAAAAATGCTATATACTCAATTCCAATGTACTTAAAGGCACTTGCAAATTACAAAGCTATTGGATTAAAAAATGATTTAGATTCTTATTTATCTAAAAATCTGAATTTTGTTACAATAAATGAAAATATTAGAAAAAAAGCAAACTTTTTTCAACATAATCTCCTAATTGATGGCTCTTTTAATGAATTTGATATTATAATCTGCAAGAATGTAATTATATATTTTGATGAGGAGTCTTTAGTGAAAGCATTTGAACTATTTTATGACTCTTTAAAAGTTGGAGGGTACTTAATTTTGGGTGAAAGTGAAGTGGTACACTCTAAGTTTATGGACAAATTTGCTATATATAATCTTGACTCTAAAGTATTTAAGAAAGTTAAATAATGAAAAAAAACATATTATGTATTGATGATATTAAAACAAATCTTTTTACAATGCAGAGTGTTATTGAGAGTGCTGATGAGAATTTATATGAGGTCTTTATAGCAGAATCTGCTACTGATGGTCTAGATATCATTCTGAGAAATAAAATAGATCTTATTCTTCTAGATATTATGATGCCAGAAATAGATGGATTTGAAGCTGCTAAAATGATCAAATCAAATAAAAAAACAAAAAATATTCCTATTATTTTTGTAACAGCAAAAAATGATGATGGAACTATAGAAGCTTGTTATAATATCGGTGCTGTAGACTATATAAACAAACCTTTTAATGCTGTAGAACTTTTAAATAGAATAGAATTTCATCTCTCTTTAGTTGAAACAAAAAATGCAATAGAACAAGAAAAACTTTTTACTCAAAATATTTTAGATATGCAAGATAATATGATTATAGTAAGTGATGCTCTAAAAGCGATACATGTAAATAGTGCAACACTTGACTTTTTTGGATTAAAATCTATAAAAGAGATAAAAAACAAAGACCTCTGTATTCATAATCGTTTTCAAGAGGAGGAGGGCTTCTTCTATCTTGATAGTCCTCAAGTAGATAAGTTGTGGATAGATACTTTGATAGAAAAGCTTGAAGTTGAAGACATCGTTGTGAAGATATTAAAAGATGAAATAGAACATATTTTTACTATAAAAGCATCTAAATTAAATGAGTTATATATTTTAAGTTTTACCGATATTAGTTTTATCTCTAAGCAGTCAAAAATATTTGAGCATAGTGCTAACTTTGACACTTTAACCCAGATATACAACAGAAATATGTTTCATAAGGTGATGAGTGAAAAAATAACTTTTGCGAAACAGAATCAATCTTCATTTATCTTTGTTATGCTTGATATAGATCACTTTAAGCAAGTAAATGACACTTATGGTCATTTAGTTGGAGATAAAGTTCTAAAGAGTATTACACACTTGATTAAACAACATATTCGTAAAGATGATCTTTTTGCTAGATGGGGTGGAGAAGAGTTTGTGCTATCTTTTGAAGTGAGCTTAACGAGAGGTCTTGAAATAGCAAATAGTCTGAAAAAGCATATTTCTCAACATACTTTTGAAACAGTTGGAAAAATCACTTGTAGTTTCGGAGTAACTGAATATATTAATAGTGAAAAACTTGATGATATTCTTCTTCGTGCAGATAAAGCACTCTATAATGCAAAAGAATCAGGTCGAGATAGAGTGTGTCAAGCATGATAGAAAAATATAATGTCTTATCTGTTGATGATAATAAAAACAACCTATTTACTTTAAATGCTCTACTACAAACAAATAAAACTATACACTCTATAGAAGCCCTTAATGCAAAAGATGCTCTCTCTATTCTTATAAAAGAGAAAATAGATCTGATTCTTCTAGATGTTCAGATGCCTGACATAAATGGATTTGAATTAGCAGCAATGATAAAATCAAATAAAAAAACAAAAAATATTCCTATTATATTTGTAACTGCTGTTTTTAAGAGTGAAGAGTTTATAAAAGAGGGGTATGATTTAGGAGCTGTAGACTATGTTACAAAACCTATAGATGATAACCAACTCTTAAATAAAATTTCACTCTATCTTAAACTGTTTGATGAGAAGAAAAGATTAATTCAGAGTGAAAAACGTTTTTATGATATAGCTCAAAGTATAGGGGATGGTGTTTACACTTTAAACCTTAAAGAAGAACTCAACTTTATGAATATTCAGGCAAGTAAAATGCTTGGTTTTTCATCACAAGAGTTACTAGGTAAAAAAGCTCATGACTATATACACTATAAAGACGTAAACAATAAGCCAATTAAATCAAGTGAGTGCAAGATTCATCATACTTTACTCTCTGGTGAAAGATACTCATCTAATAATACTTTCTTAGTAAAAAAAGATGGCACGATGTTAAATGTAAGTATTGTAACATCTCCTCTGTATGTTGATAATGTCATAACTGGCATAGTTGTTGTTTTTCATAATAAATCTAATCAAAATCATATCTTAGATCTTGAAGAAGAAAAAATCAAAAATCAAGAACAGATTATTCACTCTATGATAGATATGATAGAGTCTAGGGACTCATATACAGCAGGTCATACGCGCAGAGTTGCTCAGTACTGTGAAATGATTGCTAAAGAGATGCAGTACTCTAATGAGGAGATAGAACTTCTTCGTAAGGCTGCTTGGCTACATGATATAGGTAAAATATCTACCCCTGATAATGTTCTTTTAAAACCAAATAAACTTGACAATACTGAGTACCTTCTTATACAAGATCACCTTACAGCAGGATATGAGATGCTTAGCAAGATTGATCAGTATAAATTTATAGCAGATGTAATGAGAGAACATCATGAGAAGTATGATGGTTCTGGTTACCCTAGAGGTTTACGTGCAGAAGAGATAAAACCTTTAAGTAGAATCATGATTGTGGCTGATGCCTTTGATGCTATGACAACTAATCGTGTATATAAGCCAAGAAAAAGTGTTAATGTTGCCTTAAAAGAGCTTGAGACCTTAAGTGCAAAACACTTTCACCCTGAAGTAGTTAGTGCTGCCTTGATTACACTTAAAGATATAATTATCTGTGCTGATATATCTCAACTACCAAAGACAAAAATTGAAGAACAGAGATTTTCATATTTTTATAAAGATAGACTAACAAATTTATTTGTTGTAGAGTATCTTTCACTAATTGTGCGATACTATATTTCTAAACAATCTGTATATATGTATGATATAAAACTTCATAATTTTTCAAACTATAATACTCAAAATAGTTGGGCAAAAGGGGATTCATTTTTAGTTAGTTTTGCACGTCATTTAGACTCACTATATAGCAAAGCTATAGTTTTTAGAGTAGAAGGT
>Ga0256826_1002915_pt1 | contig 10339 bp, 10 predicted proteins | sample CV79metaG_FD_185975 | JGI IMG/M metagenome (GOLD analysis project Ga0256826, IMG submission 185975) | Hydrothermal vent microbial communities from East Pacific Rise, Pacific Ocean - CV79 | ecosystem: Environmental > Aquatic > Marine > Hydrothermal vents | place: Pacific Ocean: East Pacific Rise... | reverse complement strand
CTTGAATTGAATAGAAATGCTCAACAAGATAAATTTTTTTCACTTTTTCAACCCCTCAATTTTAATAGAAATTATAGTTTGTTTTCGCTATAATTTTAATTACAAATTTATAAGGGGTCTCAAATTTATTACTTTTAGCTCAAAACAATGCAGTTGTGACTTTAGATATTAGTAGTTCTACGACTGATAAAAAGTTTGCTTATAAGAATTATATAACTCCAAAATAAACTATTTGAATATATAATCTATACTAGACAAAACATATTAATTAAAAATGAAAGATGTTTTTATTTGATTTAACTAAATCAAAAGATTAGTAATACATAATTAAGGTTAAAAATATGAAAAATATAGCAGTAATATTAGCAGGCGGTAAAGGTATAAGATTAGGTTATAATAAGCCAAAACAATTTTTAAAAGTAGCTGGAAAGCTTATAATAGAACATACAATAGAAACATTTCAAAAGCATGAAGAGATAGATGAAATAGTTGTAATTTCTCATAAAGATTATATGTATTTAGTTGAAGAACTTGTAAATAACAATAGCTTTAATAAAGTTAAGAAAATATTAAACGGTGGAAATGAAAGAAGTGATTCATCATTAGTTGCTATTAACTCTTATGATGAAGATGTAAATTTGATTTTCCACGATGCAGTTAGACCTCTTGTATCTTATAGAATAATATCTGATTGTATAGAAGCACTTAAAAAATATAATGCTATTGACGTAGCAATACCAGCAACAGATACCATTATAGAGATTGAAGATAATTTGATATCAAATATTCCAAATAGAAATAAATTAAATAGAGGGCAAACTCCTCAAGCTTTTAAGTTAAAAATAATTAAAAAAGCTTATGATTTAGCTTTACAAGATGAAAACTTTATAGCAACAGATGATTGTGGTGTAGTCAAAAGATATTTAACAAATGAAAAAATATTTGTAGTTAAAGGGGAAGAGTCAAATATCAAACTTACTTATGAAGAAGATCTTTTTTTATTAGATAAGTTATTTCAAATAAAATCTATGAGTTTAAAAGATAACAATCATATGCCAAAAATAAAAGATAAAGTGATAGTTATCTTTGGTGGTTCTTATGGTATAGGTAAAGATATAAAAGATTTAGCATTAAAATCAAAAGCAAAAGTTTATTCTTTTAGTAGAAGTGAAAATAATATTAATATAGCTAATAAAGAAAATATAATACATTCTTTAAATGAGGTTTATCAAAAAGAAAAAAAAATTGACTATATTATCAATACAGCAGGTCTTTTAAATAAAGAATCTTTAAATAATTTAGATTATGAAACTATTGAAGAATTAATAAATGTGAATTATTTGGGAACGATTACATTAGCAAAAGAAAGTTTTAAATATCTTCAAAAGTCAAAAGGTCACATACTATTTTTTACATCAAGCTCATATACTAGAGGTAGAGCAAATTATAGTTTATATTCTTCAAGTAAAGCAGCTATTGTTAATTTTACTCAAGCAATATCTAGTGAATGGGATGTATTTGATATAAAAGTAAATTGTATTAATCCTGAAAGAACTTTAACTCCAATGAGAGTAAGAAATTTTGGTAAAGAAGATTCAAAGACTTTATTAACATCTAAAAAAGTAGCAGAGGTATCCTTAAATATTTTAACAAAAAATATTACAGGTCAAGTGATAGATGTAAAGAAAGAAAACTAAATGCTACAAAGAGTTAAAGACTTTCTTAGACTGATTAAATATAGCATAATCTTTAGTTTTACTTTTTTATTATCTAAAGTGAATCAGATATTAAGTAAAAAGAATGTTACTTGTTCTAAAGAGATTCAAAGGTGTAGTGAAAATATTCTTAGTCCAAATTATAAATATGAATTATTAGGTAAAGACACTCCAATATGTTGTGCTACACATTTATATACTATTTTAAAAGATTTAACTCTTCTTTTTGAACAATATGATATTAAATATTTTATATCATTTGGTACTTTACTTGGAGCAAAAAGACATGGTGGTATGATTCCATGGGATACTGATATTGATGTTGTAATTCCAGATTATGAACAGAAAAAAGTTTTTGATTTGTTACAAAAAGAATATATCAAACAATATGATATTTCAATAGATAAATATAAGGGAATGATAGGAGATTTAATAAGGGTAAATTATAGTAAGACAAATAAGTTACATGCTGATATCTTTATTTATAAGCATATAGATAACAATATCTATTTAGGATTACAAGAAGTATTACCCTATAATATAATATTTCCATTAAATGAAATTAGTTTTTATGATTTAAAAGTTAAAGTACCTAATAATATTAATTATTTCTTGCAGCATTTCTTTGGTAAAGATTATATGAATTATGCTTATAAACAATGGAGCTTTAAAAAATATAAATTTAAGCTAGAAAATTACAATCCAGCACAGATAAGATATGAAAAATAAGTTAATCAATTCTTTTTTTTATACTATTGTATCGTCAGGTATTTTTTTTAGTTTTAATTTTTTTATTGCAAAAATAATTGGTGCAAATAATTATGGTCAAATAGTATATTCTTTATCATTTATTAATATTATTATTGTTACAATAAGTATGAATTATACCGCATTATATATGGGAAATAAAATTATAAAAGAAGATGAACATACCTTTAGTTTATTTTTTACTATTGAAACATTATTGTATTTAATTTTATTAATTCCAATATATTTAGTATTGTTCCATTTTATACAAGATATTTATACAATTTATTTGATGTTGTCAATAGCATATTTAATTGTTATCTTAAATAGCACAGGGCTAGAATATAACTCAAATAATGATATTGTCAATTCTATTAAGATAAGCTCTTTATATCCTAGAATTTTATTAGTTTCTTTTTTTACCTTTATGATTTTAATAGACTATAACAAAGCCATCTATTATCTAATATCTTATTTGTTAGCAAATCTTATTATTTATATCTATATTTTAATAAAATTTAAACCACAATTCTATTTTAAAAAAGGACTATTTAAAAGAGCCTGGAAGTTTTATCTTTTAGGTATATTAGGTACTACCTTTACACATATTGCTCAGATATTACAAAAAGAATATGGAAGCTATGAGCAAGTCGCTACATTAGCTATAGTATTGCTATTTTTTGCAGGTTTGAGTATTATAAGTAGTGTATTGATTAAATTTATATTACCAGTTATGCATGAATATTATAAAAACAATCAAATAGAAAAAATAGGAGAGATTTATTCAAACAACACTCTTTTAGTGACTATGCTTATTTTACCTATAATTATATGTTTATTGTTTAATATTTATGATATTAGTTATTTTCTTGGTAGGGGATATGAACTATTACCAATATATTTTTATATATTAGTTATAGGATATATTATTGATTTACTTACAGGTGTCACAGGAAACATATTAAGAACTACAGAAAATGAAAAATTTGAAATCTACAATGAATTATCAAGATTTATATTTGGATTGTGGTTTATTTATATTTTTAGAGACAATACCTATGGTATTGCGATAGCGATAGCTTTATCAATGATAATTTATAATGTTTTAAAGTTTATAGAAGTTTATTATCTTTTTAAATTTATTCCTATACGAAAAAAACAATTTTTATATATAGTTACTCAAGCTAGTGCTTTATCTATAAGTTTATATTTTATATTGATGATAAATAATATTTATTTAAAATATGCATTACAATTAAGTGTATTTGGTGTAGTTTATATAGGTATATTTCAATTTATAAAATCAAATAAGATATTATTACAAGGATATAGCAGATGATAGAAAAATTAAAACTTTTAATTGAAAGAAATATATTTCTAGCAGATATTACAAGATATATTTATAGAAAGACTATTTTAAGATATAAAAAATATAAGCTTAATAAAAATTTTAACAAACATTCAAAATTTGTTTTAGAACAGTTCAATAAAGCTTTGACAGAATTAAATATACCTTATTGGTTAGTCTATGGAACATTATTAGGACTATATCGAAATGGTAAGTTTATAGAGCACGATGATGATATAGATGTAGGATTATTTTTAAATTATTATAGTAAAGATATTAGAGTTGTATTAAACAAATATGGATTTAGGTTAGTAAGAGAAATTTTAATAGATAATGGAGAATATGGTAGGGAAGATACTTATAATTTACAAGGTATTGATATAGATTTATTTTATTTTAATAAAAGAGAGGAGTATTTTAAAGTTCATGATTTTAAAAATGAAGATAATAAAAGTTGGAGTAAGACTATTCAAGACAAAGGTGGTTTAATTGTAAGAGAGCGAACATTTGAACAATTTGATATAACATATATAGATTTTTTAGATAGTAAATACCCTATACCAAATAATACTCATAAACATTTAGCTTCAGTATATGGAGAAGATTTTCTGACACCTATACAATTATGGGATCCATATAATAAACCAAAAAATATAGAGATTTTAGATAATAAAATTGGAGTAGTTAAAACTTATGAATAATTTAAAAAAAGCTCAAGAAATAATGTTTGATACATTAGTTGACATTGATCGAATCTGTCAAAAATATCATATCAATTATTGGTTAAGTTCAGGAACACTACTTGGTGCAGTAAGACATAATAGCTTTATACCTTGGGACGATGATTTAGATATTTGTATGATAAAAGAAGATTATGATCAATTTTTACAAATAGCTCAAAAAGAATTACCAAATAATATGTTTTTACAAACAAAAAAAACAGATAAAGGTTTCCCCTATGATATTGCTAAAATTAGAAATAACAAAGGCATAATAATAGAAAAACATGAAGCTAATAAAAATGTGAAATATAATCAAGGTATATTTATAGATATTTTTCCTATGATTTTAGTAAGTAATAGTAAGTTACTTAGATTTTATCAAAAAGTTCATTTTTTATTTGTTAAATTATTTACTTATAAATACTTAAATATAGAGTGTATAAGTATTTACTTAGTAAATCTTTTTTATAAATTTCATAATAAAGATAATAATATTTTAATAAATAGTGCTGCTTTACCAGATCCAAATATTTATATAGATAAGAGTTATATTTTTCCTTTAGAAAAAATAGAGTTTCATAATCAAGAATTTTTAGCTCCAAATAATAGTGATAAATATTTAAAAACTATTTATGGAGATGATTATATGACACCGCCTCCAGAAGATAAACAACATTCTCATGCTTTTAGGATAGATATATATGAGTAAAAAAAAGTGTAATAGTATGATATTAATCAGTTTATCAAACTTATTGTTTCCTGTTATTGGTTTTTTTCTTACTTTACTCTATTATTATATTACTAATAATATATCTGTTCAACAAAAAAAAATATTATATTTTAATATGGCATTTTCTTTTGCCTTTTTAGGTTTTCTATATACTAGAATTAATGAAACAGGCGATTTGTATAGATATGGCTTAAGTTTATATTACTATGGAGAATCATTATTTAATGGAAGAGAAAATATAATTAGTGGAATATATGAATCATTTTATCCCTTATGGTATTTTTTACTATATTTAACTAATAAATTAAATCTTAATATTCAATTTATTAATTTCTTAGCAGGGTTTACTATATATTTTTGCTGGTTGTATGTTATATACGAACTTGATAAAAAATATATGAGGAAGCACATTGATAAAATGTTAGTATTAAAAATGTTTTTAATAGTTTCCTTTGTTGCACTTTTTTCTAGTTATAAAACTTTATGGGCTTTTTCTTTATTATCTGTGGGCTTATATTTTCTAATGAATAATCAAAAAAGAGGTTATGTATTCATTTTTTTTGGTGTAAGTATCCATCCTGTTGCTTGGATACCATTAATTATATATATGATTTCAAAAGTTATAAAATTTAATATTTTATATTTATATATATCTATACTTTTTGGTCTTGTGTTTAAAAATTTTATTGTTATATTCAATAGTTTCTTAGATCTTCCATTTCTTGGTAGTAAAATAAATACATATATTTATGGTGAATGGTCTCAGTATAGATTTCAAGATAATAGTGAATATGTGAAATTTTTCCTTTTAGTATTACTAATATTGTTTATATTATATATAATATTCTTTAAATTTATAGATTTAAAGAACAAAAATGATAAATACTTCATGACTTATAATAATTTTATTTTATGGTACTTCTCTATTGCTTTATGGTTTGTTAGTTTTAGAACTATTAGTTTAAGATTAATATTAGATGGTGCAATATTCTTTTTTCCATTTTTCTACCAAGTGTTTTTATATAGAAAAATTTATAAAAAAAGACTGTTATCTCTATTTATTTTATTAATATGGATTTTTATGATAGATATCAGAACTTTTAATATTTTGAATGATGCTTACCAAGTAGGCAATGGATTACCATTTAATATTTTTTCTTCACCATTATTTTATATATTAGAAGATTCAGTGTGAAAGCTTTAATTTCGATAATAATGAGTGTGTATAATGAAAAGCAAGAGTGGATACAAGACTCTATAGAGTCTATATTAAAACAAACCTATCAAAATATAGAATTTATTATAATTATTGATAATCCAAATAATAGTGTAGCTACAGAACTTATAAAAGAGTATGCTAAAAAAGACAACAGAATAAAGTATTTTATAAATGAAAAAAATAAAGGACTAATATATAGTTTAAATAAAGCATTACAGTATGCTAATGGAGATTATATCGCTAGAATGGATGCAGATGATATATCTCATAAAAATAGATTAGAAAAACAATTAAACTATTTATGCGATAATAATTTAGACTTAATAGGCTCAAATGTAAACTTATTTAATGAAAACGGTATCTTTTATATTACAAATAAACTTTTAACTCATAAATATATAGTAAAACTATTAAAAGCAGGAACTATAGGCATAGTTCATCCAACATTTTTTGCAAAAAGAGATATTTTTATAAAGTTAAATGGTTATAAAAATGCTTTTCATGTAGAAGATAAAGATTTCTTAGCCAGAGTAATTTGTAATAATTTTAAAGTAGGTAATATGAAAAATATTTCACTTGATTGTAGATACAATAATCAAAGTATTACTAAAAACAATGCTATTTACATAAATAAAATGGGTAAATATATTACTAATATTTTTCAAAAATGTACAAGAATAAAACAGTATAGCTTTGATGAGAAATATTATGATAATCTTAAAATTTCAAAAGAAGAGTTAACCTCTTTTAACCAAAAACAAATTTTAATGGCACAAGCAAGAGAAAGTTTAAATAATAAAAAATATATTACATTTATAATTTTATTATTCAAAGCAATTTTTAGCTCACGTTCTACTTTAAGCAGTATAAAAATTAATCTATATTTTAAAGTTTTTAAAATATTAGAAGATATAGAATTAAGGTTGTCTAGATGATAAAAAAGATTGTAAATAAATTAGCAGATATAAAGTTTGTACAGCAATACAGTAGTGGTAAAGGAACAATCTTTATGCTACATCGTATTGGTAATATCAATCACAATGGAATTTCTGAAGTAGAAAATTTAAAAGTATCTAGTAAGTTTTTAGAGAAAATTCTTTTAGAATTAAAAGATATGGATTATGACTTTATATCTATAGCACAAGTTAAAGATAGATTATCTAATCCAAATAATAAAAAAAGATTTGCAGTTTTTACCTTTGATGATGGATATAAAGATAATTATTTATATGCTTACCCTCTTTTTAAAAAATATAATATTCCTTTTACAATTTATATCACAAATAGTTTTCCAAATAAAACAGCTATTTTATGGTGGGAGTTGTTGGCAGATGTAATTACTAAAAATGGTATTCTTTATATTAAAGATAAAGAATACGTAATTAAAACAAAAGAGCAAAAAGAATTAGTGTTTAAAGATATTAGAAAACAAATTTTAACTTTTGATAAAAATATTGTAGAAAATATTAAAAATATATTACCAAAATATAATTTAAATTTTCAAAAATATTCAGCTAAACTATGCATAAGTTGGGAAGAGTTGGAAATATTGAGAAATGATAAACTTGTTACGATAGGTTCTCATACTATGAATCATTTGGCATTAAATACATTATCTAAAGATAAGATAGTCAAGGAGATAGTAGAAAGTAATAAAGAACTAGAAGATAAATTACACATTACGATCAATCATTTTGCATATCCTTTTGGAAATAAATTAACAACAACAAAAGAAGTAATTAATACAGTAAAAGATATTACAGTTTTTAAAAGTTGTGTAACTACGAGAATTGGAAACTTATTTAAAGATCATATAAATTATATGTCTGGATTACCTAGAGTAGCATTAACTCAAAAATATAATCTCAAAACTAAAATGTTTGTAATTCCATTATTAGTAAATAGATTTAGAAAAACAATAATATGTTAATGAAATTTTCAGTATTAATGTCAATATATTATAAAGAAAAAGCAGAGTATTTTAATAGAGCTATGGAGTCTATTTGGAATGAACAAACCGTCAAGCCAAACGAGATAGTTTTAGTCCAAGATGGAAGTCTGACTGATGAATTATATGAAAGTATAAATAAATGGCAGGAAGCATTAGAAGATGTACTTCAAATAGTCCCATTGGAAAAAAATGTTGGTTTAGGAGATGCTTTAAATATAGGACTTGATAAGTGCAATTATGAGTTTGTAGCTAGAATGGATACAGATGATATATCATTAAATAATAGATTTGAGAAGCAATTAAAAATTTTAAAAAATAGTGATATAGATATTTGTAGCAGTTGGGTTAGTGAATTTGATGATAATGAGCAAACAATAGTTTCATATAGAAAATTACCTCAAAATCATAATAAAATTATAAAGTATGCAAAAAATAGATGTCCCATAAATCATCCTGCAGTTATGTATAAAAAAAGTAGTGTTTTCAATGCTGGAGGATATCAAAAAATGATGTGGTTTGAAGATTACTATTTATGGATAAGAATGATTTTACAAGGCTCACAATTTTATAATATTCAAGAACCTTTAGTTAATATGAGAGCAGGTTATGGTCAATTAGAAAGACGAAGTGGCTTTAAATATGCTATAAGTGAATTTAATTTGCAAAAAGAATTTCTTAATTTAAAGTTCATTACAAAGTTAGAGTTTATAAGAAACACTTTATTGAGATTTACTATTAGACTAATGCCTAAAATGATTATTAAATTAATTTATAAAATATTAAGAAGGTAATTAATGAGAAATAAGGAATTTATACTTATTGTTGGTGGAGCAGGTTATATAGGTTCTCATGTAAATAAAAAGTTGATTGAATTTGGCTATAACACTATTATATTAGATAATTTAAGTGCAGGGCATATGGAATTGATTCCAGATAATCAACCATTTGTTTTAATAGATTTGAAGAATTTAGATTCTTTAAAGCTAGTGTTTCAAAAATATAATATTATTGCTGTTATGCATTTTGGAGCAGTTTTAGATGTTGGAGAGTCTGTTCAAGATCCTGAAAAATACTTTTATAATAATGTAGTTAATAGTTTAAATTTATTGTATGTTATGAGGGAATTTAAGGTAAAATACTTGATATTTTCATCAAGTGCATCTGTTTATGGCAATCCTCAATATACTCCAATAGATGAATTACATCAACTACTCCCTTTAAATCCATATGGGCAAACAAAACATCATATAGAAAAAGTATTAGAAAGTTATTCTACTGCTTATGATTTTAAATTTGTATCTCTTAGATATTTTAATGCTGCTGGAGCAAGTTTAGATAATTCTTTGGGAGAATTGCACAATCCTGAGACTCATTTAATACCTTTGGTTTTAGATACAGCTATTGGAATTCGTAAAATTATTCATATTTTTGGAGATAATCACAATACAACAGATGGTACAGCAATTAGAGATTATATACATGTAGAAGACTTAGCAGTAGCTCATATTAAATCTTTAGAATATTTATTTAAAACTAACAAAAGCAAGATATTTAATGTTGGTAGTGGAACAGGTTACTCTGTGAAGGAGATTATTGATTTAGCTGAGAAAATTACAGGACGGAATATTAATATGTCTGTTTCTAAACAAAGATTAGGAGAGGCATCTATTTTAGTAGCTGATATTAAGAAGATAACTAATACACTAGATTGGAAGCCTAAGTATTCGGATATAGAAACAATTATTACAACAGCTTGGAATTGGCATAAAAAAGTCAAATTATAAATTTGGTCAGGCTAGGTGCTATAAAAAGGTTATCGGGACAAGCCCGATAATAACAATTCTCATATAGTCCTTGTTCTATGTGTTATTTATCTATTTTGATTTATAACATCAAAAAGAGCAAAG
>Ga0256826_1002913_pt1 | contig 10348 bp, 8 predicted proteins | sample CV79metaG_FD_185975 | JGI IMG/M metagenome (GOLD analysis project Ga0256826, IMG submission 185975) | Hydrothermal vent microbial communities from East Pacific Rise, Pacific Ocean - CV79 | ecosystem: Environmental > Aquatic > Marine > Hydrothermal vents | place: Pacific Ocean: East Pacific Rise... | reverse complement strand
AACTCATAAGCAATACCATCAATAGTAACTGTACTACCTGATTTAATATTTACTTGCACTGTATGACCATTATTAATTACATCACTTGAGTTTGTATTGTAGCTAAAACCTAGAGGTTTTAAATCTTTATCATCACTTGCAATAATATTAATTGGAGACTGCATATTTCCTTTTGAACACATACTGAATTTTTCGTTTAGTTGTGACCAATGAGAAGGGCCTACATCACCTTTATATCCCCAATGTGCTTTATGCTCATTTGAGTGTTCCATATTTTCATTATGACTTACGCAACCTGTTGTTAATAGTAAAGCAGAAACTGCTATAAGTGATAAACTAATTATTTTTTTCATTTTTATCCTTAGATATATACTATAGAGAGTATTTGTTACAAACTATGTATTATAATTATATCTAATAATTTAAAAGATTTTTTTGATTAATTGTTCACAAACTAAACAATAATTTATTATATAAAAAAAGGTTCAAGTATATTACTTGAACCTTTTTTATTTTAATAGTAAAAATTAACTTTCTACGTAATTTTTTAAGTTTCTTCCAACATTTGGATGTTTTAACTTTTTAATTGCAGAACTTTCTATTTGTCTAACTCTTTCTCTTGTAACACTTAATTCATTTCCAATCTCTTCTAGTGTTCTATCACTTTCATCACTTAAAAGTCCAAATCTCATTCTTACAACAGCTTGTTCTCTTTCATTTAATTGTGCTAAGATTTGATCAATTTGACCTTTTAAATCTTCTTTCATAATATTATCAACAGGTGTTGGTGCTGCAGTATCAGCTACAAAGTCACCAAATTTACCATCATCATCTGTTCCAATAGGAGCATCAAGAGATACAGGTTCTTTTGTGATTTTAATAACTTGTTTTACTTTATCAATACTAAGTCCAACTTCTTTTGCAATTTTATCAACTGAAGGCTCTTTTCCACCTTCTTGTATACCATTTCTAATAATTTTATTGATTCTATTAATAGTTTCAATCATATGAATAGGAATTCTAATAGTTCTTGCTTGATCTGCAATTGCTCTTGAAATTGCTTGTCTAATCCACCATGTTGCATATGTAGAGAACTTATAACCTTTTTTATATTCGAACTTATCAACTGCTTTCATAAGTCCAATATTTCCTTCTTGAATTAAATCCAAGAAAGGTAAACCTCTATTTGTATATCTCTTTGCAATAGAAACAACTAGTCTTAAGTTTGATTTTGCCATTCTATTTTTAGCTTCATCAGTAATCTTTTTACCTAATTTGATTTGCTCTAATACATCTTTTAATTCTTCTTCTTCAAGATCAAATCCACCTTTAGATGCTTCTCTTGTTTGGAATAATTTTTTAATCTCCATATATGTACCAACCATAGTTGCTTCAGGTACAATACCGATAATATCTATTTTAGATAAAGTTAAAATCTTATCAAGAAGTTTTTGATGATTTTCTAATAAAATATCATTAAATAATGGTAATTTATATTCTAGTCTTTTAAGTTCTGTTTCAAATCCACTATCACTTTGTAGTGCAGTTTCCATTGCTTTTACAATTTCTGTAATAAGTTTACTTGTAGGACCAAGTTCAACTAGTGCATTTTTTAATTGACTTTTTTTGAAAGATAATGCTAAATCAAAAACTAAAAGACTAATCTCATCATCACCTTTTGGAGTCTCTTTATCTATAAATTTCATCCAATCTTTTTTTGTTTTTTCTAAAACTTTAAAAGCAACAATAATTTTTTCTGCTCTTTTATCAAGCTTTTTATTTTTCTTTTTTGCTTCATCTTCTGCATTTAATTCTACAACTTCTGCTTCATCAACAGCAACTTCATCAGTTGAATCTGCATCATCACTTTCATCATCATCAAAACTTTTAAATAATTCTTTAACTTTTCTCTCTCTATTTACTAAAGGTTCTTTATATTCTAAGATAAAATCAACAAGATAAGGTACAGAACAAATAGCATCAAGAATTGCATCTTCACCTTGCTCCATAAGTTTAGAAATTTCAATCTCTTCTTCTTTTGTAAGAAGGTTTACTTTTCCCATCTCTCTTAAGTACATTCGCACAGGAGAATCAGATCGGCTCCATTCTAGTTGTTCTTTATCTTTTAGTAAGTCAAATTGCTCATCTTCACTTGCATTTTTTAATTTTTCTCTTGCTTCTTTTTTTCTTTTTGCTTCTTTTGCATTTAATCTTTTTGCTAACTCTTTTGAGCTTACAAGTGTTACATTAAATAATTGTGCTTGAGCTTGTATTTTTTTTACAATAGAAGCTGTTGGTGCCTTTGGAAATATTTTTATAATACTTTCGTAAGTTAATATGTCGTCTTTATGTTCTTTTATGATTTTTTCAATCGATTTATTTATATCTTTAACTGCCATAAGTATTTGTTACCTTTTGTAATAAAATTGGGGTGTGTATTATACCCAAAAATACTTAAGATTCTAAATAGTTAATCAAACTTTTTTAATAATTTAGATAAAATGCTAAAATAATCACCATTAAGGAAATAATAAAAATGAATAAAATTACTGGAAAAGTTTGGAATTTCGGAGAAAATATTGATACAGATTTAATAATTGCTGCTAGATATTTAAATAGTAGTGATCCTGATCACTTAGCTAAATACGTTATGGAAGATGCTGATCCTACATTTGCATCAAAAGTTAGTAAAGGTGATATTATTGTTGCTGGTGAAAACTTTGGATGTGGTTCAAGTAGAGAACATGCTCCAATTGCTCTAAAAGCTGCTGGAGTTGCTGCAATTATTGCACCAACATTTGCAAGAATCTTTTATAGAAATGCTTTTAATATGGGTTTACCTATATTTGAACTTGAAGAATCTGCTCAAATTAAAGAAACTGATGAAGTTACTATAAATCTTGAAGAGGGAACTATCACAAATAATACAACTTCTTCAACATTTAAATTTACTCCAATCCCACCTTTTATGCAAGAATTAATTGCTACAGGTGGACTTATGGAATTTGCTGCTAAAGAAGCAGCACAAAACAAAGGGAACTAAGAGATGAAAAATTATAATATTTCACTAATTAAAGGTGATGGAATTGGCGTTGAAATTGTAAATGAAGCTGTAAAAGTTTTAGATGCGGTTGGAAAAAAGTTCGATTTAAACTTTGACTATAAAGAATACTTAATGGGTGGATGTGCTATTGATGCTACAGGAAATCCTCTTCCTCAAGAAACTATAGATGGTGTACTTTCATCTGATGCTTGTTTATTTGGAGCTATTGGTGGACCTAAATGGGATAATCAACCAAGAGAACTAAGACCTGAATCTGGACTACTTAGATTTAGAAAAGAGATGGGTGTTTTTGCAAACTTAAGACCTGCTGTTGTATATGATGAGTTAGTTGATGCTTCTAGTTTAAAACCTGAAGTTATCAAAGGTGTTGATATTATGGTTGTAAGAGAACTTATTGGTGGAATTTACTTTGGTGAACCTAAAGGGAAAACTGAAACTAAAGGTTGGAATACTATGGTTTATGAAGTATATGAGATAGAAAGAATTGCTCATGTTGCTTTTAAACTTGCTATGAAAAGAGATAAAAGACTTGTATCTATTGATAAAGCAAATGTACTAGATGTTTCTCAACTTTGGAGAGATACAGTTACAAAAATTTCAGCACAATATCCTGAAGTTGAATTATCTCATATGTATGTAGACAACTGTGCAATGCAACTAATTGCAAATCCAAGACAATTTGATGTAATACTTACAGGAAATATTTTTGGTGATATTTTATCTGATGAAGCATCTATGCTAAGTGGTAGTATTGGACTTTTACCATCAGCTTCAACTGGAGAAAAAACAGCAGTATATGAACCAATTCATGGTTCTGCTCCTGATATTGCTGGAATGGGAATTGCAAATCCAATTGCTACAATTTCTAGTGCTTCTATGATGTTAAGATATTCTTTAGATGAAATTGATGCAGCTAATGCTATTGATAATGCAATTAAAACAGCTATGAAAGAAGGTTATAGAACTGGAGATTTAGCAGCATTTGATTGTAAAGAGCAAGTAAACTGTACTAAGATGGGAGATATTATTGCTTCATTAATTTAAGTATAATATCTAAATAAAAAAGGGAAAGTTATTATTAACTTTCCCTTTTTTTATAGCTATAAAATAGATAAATATAAATATAAATAGAAAAAATCTATTTATATTTTATTAGAATAATTCTAAAGCATCTGCTGGATTTTCCTTATATCTTCTTACTTGGTTTCTACCTGAATCTTTTGCTTCATATAGTGCTAAATCAGCATATTTCATAACTGTTGTAAATAGTTTTGAATCTTGAGGATACATGGAAAGTCCAATACTAATAGTTTTTCTCATAGTACTTCCTGCATAAACATCTACTTCATTCTCTGCAACTTTTTCTCTAATTTTATTTGCAACATTTAACGCATCTTCTTCATTTTTTACATCAACTAAAAGAACAACAAATTCTTCACCACCATAACGTACAACGATATCTGATTCTCTTACATTTTCTTTTACAACTCTTGCAAACTCTTGAAGTACTCTATCTCCAATATCATGGCCATATTCATCATTTACAGCTTTAAAGTGATCCATATCAAGCATAAGCATACCGATATTTCTTTTTTCTCTATTTACTTGAGGAATAAGAGTTTTTAAATGTTCATCTAGAAATCTTCTATTATATAGTCCTGTAAGTCCATCTTTTAATGATGAATCTTCAAGTGCTTGAAATAATATTTTTGATTCAATTTCAGGAGATATTTCTTTTATATAACTTTTTACAAAAGGTAAATTGATTTTAAATAATTCAAATTCTTCTTTATTTTCAAAGATAAAATTAAATATTATTTTAGATGACTTACCTATTTCATTGTCCATACAGTAATATAAATAGTCTTTACTTTCAAAGCATGGACAAGCTTGTTGATACTCTGTAAAACATACATCATTTGCATTTCTAGATACTCTACAATTTTCTGGGCTTTCAAATATTTTTGATGAACAATAGTCTAATTTACCATGTTGATAAACTTTTTCAACTTTTGATTTGTCATCAATTTCTAAAATATTTACATACTTTATATTAAATTGATTTTTTAGTATATCACCAAATCTTTTGTATATTTCAGTTTTATCTTTATCTAATTGAATAAGATTTTTAAATTGATAAATATGAGATAGTTTAGTAATAATATCTTTAGATTCAGCTAATGGATTTGATGAAGCAGATTGACTTTCATTTTTTCCTACAAATGATTTTAACTTTATATCAATTTCTTTGAATGTATCCATTAAATTTCTAGTAAGATTATTGTAGTTTGATACAAGATCTTTCGTTTCTTTAGGTAGATTTTTATCTAAATTTATTTCTTTAAATAAACCATTTGAAGCAGAATCAATTCTTTGATTTAATATATCCAAAGTATCTAAATAAGGTTTTAACATTTTACTCATCATAACAATAATTATAATTGTTGCAAATAATGTAATCATAATAATTATTAAAATATTTGATAATCCTGCTTCTTTTATATCAGAAATATCAAATTCAATACTAACTGCACCAAGTGTATCACCCGTTTTAACACTATGACATTGTAAACAGTTTATATTACCATGATCACTTGCTTTATAAGGAATTGTTACTCTTAGTGTAGCATTAGTTAAGTTATCTTTTACAATATATTTTAATTTACCTGATTGTAAAACTTCTTTATCAATAGAATCTTTTACTGAATCATTTTTAACTGAGTTTCCGTATTGTTTAATAACATTTTGTCCTCTAATAAGCCATATTTGTTCTATATTTTTTGTTTTAGAAATAGATTCAATAAAAATATCTCTTTGATCCATATTTCCATTTACCATATGAGCAGTTAATCCACTTTTAACTACTTCCGCAACTGCTTTTGCTTTTGTAATTGCTGTATGGATCCCAACTTCTCTTGTACTATATGATTGAAATATGATTAGAACAATTCCAAAAAGTACCATTAACAATGATAATCTTAAATTAATTTTATTTTTCATTTTGTAACCTAAATGTAGTATAGTAAATATTTTAACTTATATATAGTTAATCCAAGCTTTTAGGGATGTTCTCTCTTCATTTAAGCTTGTTGTTTCACCATGTCCAGGATAGACAATAAAGTCATTTGTCCATTGTAATACTTTATTTATACTATTTTTCATATCTTGTGGATTAGAGTATGGAAAATCAACTCTTCCAATAGAACCTTTAAATATAAAGTCACCAGCAAATAGATGGTTTTGTATACTTATTGCAGAACAACCTGGAGTATGTCCCGGAAAATGGTGAAATGTTATATCTGTATCTAAAAGATTAATAGTCTCATCAGATTTTATAATAAAATCTGCTTCACTTTTTGGAGTACCTTGAGAAAATGGATCCTCTTGAAGCATAAATATATCATCTTTTGGACAATATATAGGAATATTAAAATATTCTTTAACTTCTTGATTTGACCATACATGATCAAAATGACCATGAGTATTTAAGATAGCAATAGGATTTTTAGCATTTTCTTTAATCCATGAAAATGCATCAACACCAGGATCTATTATTAAATCTTTATCGTTAATTGTTACAATAAAACAATTAGTTTGATATGCTCCCATTGGTTTAATTTGTATTTTAATAGACATTTTACTTAAACCAGTTTTTTACTTTATCAAACATACCTGAAAAACTATCTTCATGAGGAGTACTTTCTATACCAAAACTATCTTGTAGTTTTTCAAGTAATTCTTTTTGTTCACTATTTAATGTGCTTGGGTATTGAATTTTAATTTGAACTACAAAATTACCTTTTCCTCTTCCATTTACATCTTTTACACCTTCACCTCTAAAAGTAAATTGTTCTTTATCTTTTGTACCTGCAGGAATATTTAGTTCTAATTCACCTCTTATTCCAGGAATATTTAGTGTAGTTCCAAGTGCAATTTGAGTAAAGAAGATTGGCATTTCAATATAAATATCATCATCATGTCTTACATAGTTTGAATCTTCTTGAACATGGATATTTAAATATAAATCACCTCTACTACCATCTGGAGAAATATTACCTTTGTTACTTACTCTTATTCTATTTCCGGTATTTATACCTTCAGGAATATCTACAGAGAAAGTATCATTTTTCTTTTCAAATCCACTTCCTGAACAATCTGCACATTTTTTAGCAGCACTTTGACCTGAACCTTGACATGATGGACAAGTTTGAGCAAATGTCATAAACCCTTGTCTCATATGAACTTGTCCTGCTCCCTCACATGAACTACAAGTACTAAGTTTTCCACCTTTTGCACCTGTACCTTTACATGGTTTACAAGCTGTTTTATATGTATATTTAATCTCTTTTTTACATCCGAATATTGCTTCGTTGAATTCTAGATTTACTTGAACTTCTGTATCAAGATTGTAATTGTATGTTTTTCTTCTTTGTTGACGTCTTCCGCCACCTCCAAATCCACCGAACATCTCTTCAAATACACTTGATAAATCATCAAATCCACCAGAGAAACCAGATCCACCTTGACCATGACCTTCTAGACCTTGCTTTCCATATCTATCATATATTGATTTTTTTTCTTCATCACTTAAAACTTGGTATGCTTCATTTATAGATTTAAAACTCTCTTCAGCTTTTTTATCACCTGGATTTTTATCAGGATGATATTTCATTGCCATTTTTCTATAAGCTTTTTTAATTGTACTTTTATCTGCATCTTTGCTAATTTCTAACATTTCGTAATAACACATATCTGTCATTTTATTCCTTTTGTTCATTAATGATGCGCGATTATAACTAAAATTCGATATAATTTAACTTATTAAATTTATAGGAAATAATTTGTCAAAAAAAGGTTTAGATAATTTTTATAGTTTAGTTGAAAGTTTTGAGAACTTACCCTCAATTGGTAAAAAATCTGCACTTAGACTAGCTTATTATATTGTATATGAAAATACATATGCTGGTCTTAACTTAGCTCATAGTATTGAAAATGCAATTTCAACAATAACAAAATGTTCTATTTGTAATAATATGAGTGAACATGAAATATGTGATATATGTTTAGATGATGATAGGGATGATACTAATTTATGTATAGTACAAAGTGCTAAAGATATATTTATTATGGAAGATTCAAAACAATACAATGGAAAATATTTTGCACTTGAAGCTTTAAATAATGATGAAATAAATAAACTTATAAAATTAGTCTCTAAAAAAAATATAAAGACAATACTTTTTGCAATTACGCCAAGTTTAGCAAATGATGCGTTTATTTTATATATTGAAGATAAATTAGAAAAATTTGATATATCATTTACAAAAATTGCACAAGGAATTCCTACAGGTGTAAGTTTAGAAAATGTTGATATACTATCTTTATCAAAAGCAATAAACGGTAGAACTAAAATATAAATATTAACTACTTAAAGGAATTTTCATGGCATATTTTTTTGGCATCGTATTATTTATAATACTAAATATTATAATTTATGATAAATATATTCAAAGGAAACATCAACTACTTATAAACTATCCTTTAATTGGTAGATTTAGATATTTTTTTGAGGCTTTAAGGGAACCTTTTCGTCAATATTTTGGAGATGAAGATTTTTATGAATCTAAAGATAAAGTTGATTGGGTTTATGATTCATCAAATGGAAAAACAGCATATGCATCATTTTCCCCAACTCAACCACAACAAAATCCAAAGTTTTTAATTAAACATTCAAATAGACCATTGAATGATGATGAAGTTGATGGAGATTTTTCTATTATATTTGGTAAAAATAGACAAATACCATTTGAAGCTAAAAGTATAATATCAAGAAGTGCTATGAGTGATGGGGCATTAAGTCCTGAAGCGACAAGAGCTTTTTCAAAAGCTTCATATGATGGTAATTTTCCAATAAATAGTGGAGAAGGAAGCTTAACTACAAACTTTTTTATGACACATCAAGATAGAGATGATAAATATATGAATGAAGTTAAAATTGAAGGTTTTAATAAAATTGTATATAATCTTATGTTAAAGCTTTTAAATAAATATATAACAGTTCAATATTTTAGAAAAAAGCTTTTAGATAAAAAAGAGGAAGATACATTTATTTTTGATTTTGATAATTTAGTATTTTTTAGACCAAATTGGGATGCTCCTTTAGAAGATTTTCCAAAAGATGTTCCAAATGATATGCCTGATATTATTTTTCAAATGAGTTCAGGACTTTATGGAGTTAGAACAAAAGAGGGTGAGTTTAGTGAAGATAGATATCTTAAAACTCTCTCTTTTTGTAGAATGACTGAGATTAAAATTGCACAAGGTGCAAAGCAAACAGGTGGTAAATTAGTTGGGTCTAAAGTTACAGATGCTATTGCATATTATAGAGGAATTGAAGCTCATAAAAGTGTTTATTCTCCAAATAGATTTCCATATGCAAATGATATAATTGAGCTTTTTGATTTTATTGCAAGATTACAAAAACTTTCTAATAAACCAGTTGGTTTTAAAATTGTAATTTCAAGTAAAGATAGTTTTGAAGAATATGCTTATGAGATAAAAAGAAGAAAAGAATTAAATTTAGAAGGGATACCTGATTTTATCACTATTGATGGTGGTGATGGAGGAAGTGCTACTGCTCCATTGTTTTTAATGGATAGAGTTGGTTTTCATATTAAAGATGCAATTCAATTAGCAAATAACGTATTAGAAGAATTTAATATAAGAGAAGAATTAAAACTTGTGGCAAGTTCTAAAATATTAACTCCAGATGATATTGCTGTTGTTTTAGCATTGGGTGCAAATAGTGTAAATATTGCAAGAGGATTTATGCTAAGTGCTGGATGTATTAGAGCTAGAATGTGTTCAGGAGAAGGTAGTCATAATTGTCCTGTAGGTTTAGCTACTCAAAAAGATAATTTAAGAAAATCTTATTTAGTTTTAAAACAAGCAAAAAAAATAATTAATTATCATAGTGCTCTATTAACTGGTTTAAAAACTATTTTGGCAATTATGGGATTAAAAAATGTATCTGAATTAAATAAAAATCATTTAACATTTATTGATAAAAATGGATTTATTCATGCTGATGTAAATAGGTATTTTGAGAAAAAACTAAAAAATGTATAAGTTACATCAATATAATTATATTATAAAACTTTAAACAATTTACTGTAGTATAGAACAATTAAAAAAAAGGTATTTTATGCAAAATAGTTGTAACGTAAAAAAAATTGATGCAAATATTAGATTGGTTTTGTCAATTATATTTCTAGTAATTGCAGT